>JABLTL010087097.1_pt1 | contig 27507 bp, 16 predicted proteins | sample 7160151 | NCBI WGS metagenome assembly JABLTL01 (sample SAMN14651223, study PRJNA627086) | human gut metagenome | isolation source: feces | host: Homo sapiens
AGGTTTTCTCCCTCGTGGCTCCCTCTTTCCTGACTCCTCATCTCTTCTGCCATAATGGGGTGTTGGCGATAAGACACACAAACGATTGTGTTTAAAAAGCCGCCGTAAGCGGGACGCTGACGCTCTGTTCGACCCGGGGGACTGTACAGATATCTTTGGATAGTGCGTTTTTTGGAAGTTTCGGTGATAATTCAGTTGCACTGATATACTTACGAAATTATTAACGCCTTGTTAGTATAGGAACTGTTTTCAGCGGTGCTAGTGATACATTCTATTATACTACCGCGTTCTTAAATATACTCTAACAATTTAATAAAAAACTACACGCTACGCCAAGCACTAATTTTTAGCTCCCTTACTAAAGGGAGCTGGCTTGCGGCAAGGCTTACTTATTTTCAATACAATCATATTCAGCGATGCTTACACCATTCATATTACACATACATTATCTGCCGTCAAGACTGAGGGATCGCTTGCTATTAACTTTTTCACTTCTGCCATCACCTCCGCTAACAATCCCTCAAGAGTTGGCTGAGTTTAACTCAGCAACAGAAGCTCACCTTTACGCAAGGGAAGGGCAAGGATGCCCGAAGTTGAACGCCCAAAGTTTCGCAGGACGCGAAACCAACAGAGCGTTCATAAGCCAAGTGTGATACTCCTTTTTTTAAACAACGCTAAACCCCAGTGCGTTTTTTGGAAGTTTCGGTGACAGTGCAGTTGCACCGGTACACTCACGAAATTATTAACGCCTTGTCGATATCGAAATTGTTTTCAGCGGTGTTGGCAATATATTCTATTATACTGCCGCATTGTTTTTTATCCGCACTGCAATTTCAATGAGGTTTTGAAAAGCTGAGAAGCTGTGATGAAATTTTTGCATTTCATCACAGCTTCTATTTCGGTTTATCTGTAGGTCGTGAACTCCTGCACCCAGTAATATTTGAAATCATCGTTATATGTACCGAATGCAACTGCCATATTTTCAATATCGGGGTTTAGTATGTTTTCGCGGTGTCCTGCGGTGGATGCCATCCAACTGTCAACGACCTTTTGTGCAGTAGGTTGACCCGAGCCGAGATTTTCACCGACATTTTTAAATACGGTGTTTTTTTCTCCCTCGGAATTTATACCGTATACCGTGTAAAACTTAGTTCCGTCAGGTCTCAGATGCGAGAATACATCAAAGGCTTCATCGCAACGTTTTTTTGCCGCCTTGTATGCGTTTGCGTCCCACTTGTAAGGTGTAAGTCCGTATGAAACACGGAGCTCGTTTACAATGCGGAATACCTCGGCCTCTTCGGCTGAGCAGTTTACAGGCTCATCGGTAATGTCTGCTGAGGATATCTGCATATTGCTCTGTGCCGGTGTAGTTGATGGCTTCGGAGCGGAGGTGGCGGCGGTCGTTGTTTCGACGGGCTTTGTGTCAGTAAGATAATCGCTGTGGATATAAGTGCCGTCATCAAGCTTGTAGTAGCCTGTATCGGTGATAGCCGTAACATTCACGGCATCGCCGTAATGCTTGAATGAAACGACTTTTGAACCCTGCAAGCCTTCTTTTCTTGCCGAGCAACTTGCGGTTTTTATATACATAGTACCGCTGCGCTTTTCTTCTGTCCATGCAGGTTTGGGAGCGGCAGTAGTCGCGGGGGTTGTAGCGGCTGAAGTCGATGTCGGAGTAGTATCTGAAGCGGTCGTGGTCGCTTTTGGAGTCGTAGCTGCTTTGGCCGCGGCCGCTGTCGTTTTCTGGGTCGTAACGGCTGCTGTGGTCGCGGTCGTTTTTTTGGGGGTATCGGCTGTTTGTGAAGATGTAACAAGTCGGCTTGTTTCAGACGGAATGCTTTCTGCGAGTGCCGGTGTGGTTGATATGGGTGATGAAACAGTGCCGTTGTCATAGCTTATCGCATTTTCGTTTGCCTGTACACCAAACCATGAGAAACGACTTGACAGAACGCAAAGAGCAACTACAGCTATAAATCCGCCTGCGGCACAAGAAATTTTAAAAGCATTGCCGCAAAGCTTTTTCTTTTTGGATGGGTAGGAATTTTCCGCTTTCAGTTCTTCTGCTGTTTCTTTGTTCGTGCTCATGGTCATCACCTGCCTTTATGAGATTATAAACATATTTTCACTGTTACATTTTAACACGAATGTGTATGGTGTGTCAACTGATACAGTAAAACCGGATAAAATTTTAGTTGGAATGCACAAATAAACGTGCAATGTTTAGGCTAAATCACAATAAACTAAGAAACATACTTAGGTTTTATCAAAAGTGTACGATTTTTTATGTCGCGATAGTCGGAAAATTGTACAAAAGGTCGAAAAGGTTACAAAACGGTAACAAAATGGTTACAATTTGTTGCAGGTTTGTAACCACTTGTGATATACTTAGTACTGACGGAAAAGAAATGCTGTCTTTCATGACGGAAAGAAAAGCAACCTTAAAGGTATGGGGCGGGCTTGAGCCCGTTCCGACTTTTAACGGGATATGCGTTAATCTATCACCTGTCGTTCACAGCGGCAGGCTATTATATTATTGTGTTGTGTACCGGGCGGTATTGTATTACAGCCCGTATTTATTTGTATAAACGGAAAAGGAAAGAGTATGGGAAACCTTAAAATACCCGATTACCGCAACGAGATCGAGGAAACCGTAATTCCCGACAATGACAGTAAAAATACAGAACCCGATCAGAATACGGTTCAGACTGAGAGTGATAGCGGAGCGGGTCGGACGGAAGGAAACAACGAAGAGGAAGAAAGCAGAAAGTCTTTTGTTGCTGTAGCAATGGATAAGATCTTTGAGTTTTTTGTTGCGGCGGGGCAATATTTTTGCCATATTATCGCTGACTTTTTTTCAAAACCCGCTGTGTATGTTGTACACGGTGCAAAGTTTGTATGGAAACACACGGCTTTATTCAGAGATGCGGTCGAAAGAACGTTCAAGGAGATCGGAAACTTTTTCTTCTCTCCGCTGATCAAGTCAAAGCGTGTGCTTCAGCGCACTAATAAACAGATCAAGGCGGCAAAGGAACAAGGCGATAACAAGAAAGCGGCAAGGCTGTACGGAAGTATAGCGAAGAATGCGGTGTTTGGCAAGCAGGGACTTGCTGTAACGCTTTTCAACTACGCCGCACCGATCATAGCGATCGTGTTTCTGATGAGTGTTGTCGGATATGCTACCGGAACGAATTATGCGATAAAGCTTACGGTCGACGGCAAGTTTGTCGGTTATGTCGAGAGTGAGCAGGTATTCAATGATGCAGAGCGCATAATGCAGGAACGTATAACCTATATCGGCAACGAGAAAAAGATAACTATGGAGCCGAGCTATTCGCTTGAAATGCTCGGAGATCAGGAATATCTTACAAAATATCAGCTTGCAAACAAGCTGCTTGAAATGAGTGATACTCCTATAGAGTACGCATACGGTATGTACATAGGCGGCAAGTTCTACGGTGCGCTGATCGACAATACGGCAGTCGAAGCGGAGCTTAAGAAGATACTCGACGGTTATCGTACAAATGCAAAGGACGAAGACGTTGCGTTTGAAAAAGATATCGAATATGTACCCGGGCTGTATCTGTCGGACAGTATCGTTTCAAGTGACGAGATCATAAAGCTCGTAAACTCGAAAAAGGAAGAGGCCGCATATTATACGGTCGTTGAAGGCGACAGCCACTCGGGGATCTGTTCTAAGCTTGGCATAAGCATGGATGAGCTTGAAGCGCTGAACCCGGGCATAATGGACGAGGACTATGTTCTCAGAGCCGGTGAAAAGCTGCTCAAGACGCAGGAAGTTCCTTTCCTGTCGGTAAGTATCTCACGAATTGAAACCTATACTGTTGATGTTCCTTATGATACCGAGTATCAGGACGACGATACACGTTATGAAGGCGTTGAAACAGTATCGCAGGAAGGCGAAAAGGGCAAAAACAAGATAACTGCCAAGGTTTACTATGTAAATGATGAGGAAGTCAAGAGGACTATACAAAAAACCGAAAGAGTGAAAGAGCCTGTGACTGAGATCATATTGCAGGGCACACTTCCTCCGCAGTCATCGCATTATTCTGACGCATCGGCAGAAACAGGAAAAAAGTACATCTGGCCTGTTGACGGCGGCACGTTCTGGGAATGGGGCTGGTGGGACGGCGGTTATGCCGGACACAGAGGCGTTGATATAGGTGCGCCCTACGGAACGGACGTATATGCAGGTGCAAGCGGTACAGTAATCTTTGCGGGCTGGGACAACGGCGGTCTGGGAAATGCGGTCATGATCCTCCACCCCGATGGGTATACGACTGTATATGCGCATAACAGTGAAATATTTGTAAGTGCGGGACAGGAGGTAAATCAGGGTGAATGTATAGCCGCAGTGGGCGAAACGGGACTTGCTTACGGCTGTCATTGCCACTTTGAGGTAAGATACGGCTCTGAAAGACTTAACCCGAGGTATTATCTGAGCGGATTGCCGGATCCGGGGTATTGATTTTCAATTGAATAGGTGATATGAATGCAACCGCTGTGTCTGAGGGCACGGCGGTTGTTTTTTTATTGCAATATGGTTATAAACACTTTCTTTCTTTCATAAATTTACTGTAGAACACCCGAAAGGAAAGGACGTGCAGTATGAACGAGCTGATGACAAGAGAAGAGTTTTTGAGTGAACGCAATGCGATATATGAGCCTGACGCTGTTGCCGATGAAAAAACGGACGAGCCGTCAAAAGGTCCGAGGATAGTTATTCCCGGAGCGGGGAAAGATGAGCAACTGACAGCTGACGGCATTACGGTATCGGAAATAGTGATAAAAAACAGACAGAGCAGGCAGTATGCGGGACTGATATTGTTTATAACGGCAGTGGCGGGAGTAGTTGCCGGAGCTGTGCTTTACGGTGATATGACGGTGGTCATATCGGACGAAATGCTGAAAAATTATCTTTCAGGGAGGATACACGGCGGATTTTTCGGCAACGCGGCAGCTTCATTTATCGCGGCGCTGATATGGTGCATAGTGCCGTTTATATCCGGACTGTGTGCTGTCGGACAGCCTGTAGGCGTGCTTGTTCCGGCATTCAAGGGGATAGGTATAGGAATGACATTTTCAGCGCTTTTGGATACATACGGTGCGAACGGAATACCCGCCTTTGCGGCGTTTATCCTGCCGTCCGCATTTATAGGAACATTCGTATGCTGTTATCAGTGTCAGCTTTCTTTATCGTGTTCAAATAACATATTGGCGACATTAAGAGGCAGACGTGAAACAGCTCCGCATTATTATAAGATATATATTGAACGTTTTGCGGTGTGCTGTATAGGTTGCTTTCTGCTTGGTATAGCGGATGCGGGGATATCTTTTTTGCTCGGACCGATATTCGTTATATGAACCCCTTGAAATTTTTACTTCATTGGTGTATAATGTTATCAGTAAAAATTGCCTTTGGCATGAAAGAAGGATAACATTATGGAAAAAATGGAAGTATTACTGGAAACCTCCGCACGTCATATCCACGTTACACAGGAGGCTCTCGAAGCATTGTTCGGTAAGGGTCATGAGCTTACAAAGAAGAAGGATCTTTCTCAGCCCGGTCAGTTCGCTTGCGAAGAAAGAGTTACTATAACAGGTCCGAAGAGATCGCTTGCCAATGTATCTATATTAGGCCCTGTACGTCCTGCTACACAGGTTGAGCTTTCCGCTACAGACGCACGTTCTATCGGATGTCCCATATTTGTAAGAGAGTCGGGCGATATCGCAGGCACACCCGGCTGCAAGATCACAGGTCCTGAGGGCGAGATCGAGATCAGCGAGGGTGTTATTGTCGCTAAACGTCATATCCACCTTGTTCCCGAAACCGCTGAAAAGTGGGGCGTTAAAAACAAGGACGTTGTAAGCGTTAAGGTGAACTCGGACGGCAGAAGCGCTGTACTCGGTGACGTTGTTATCAGAGTAAGCGAGAATTTCGCAGATGCTATGCATATTGATACCGATGAGTCAAACGCTGTTATGGCTGCTCCCGGTATGATGGTTGAGGTTATCAAGTAAATCCCGTTAGTTAATTGTAATATGAACAAATTGATCTCTGTGGCTTTTCGGTCACAGAGATTTTTTTGTAAACATATTGAAATTGTCCGAAAAATATTGTATAATATTATTGCTACATAATGGTAATCTGATTGAAAATAAGGGGGAAATATGAAAAATCCTTTCAAAAGAATTATTGCGGCGATAACAGCCGTTATGCTTGTGGCAGGAAGTGCGCCGCTCAATACGATAGCATCGGCACAGCTGGCTCCTGTGGAAACTGCCGGTCACGGTATGCTTTCATCGGTGTCGGAAGAATATATCGGATATATGCATTCCGGCGAGGGCGACAAAGCGGGGAATACACCGTCTATGCTTGATGTGTCGTACCTCGGCGAAAGCTACGCACAGCTCACAAAGACGGCAGATGAAAAATTCCCGTCATCGTATGACCTGAGGGATCACGGCAGGGTGTCGCCGGTTGAGAATCAGTCGCCGTACGGTACCTGCTGGGGGTTTGCATCGCTTGGTTCAATAGAGTCACAGCTTATAACGCAGTTTACCGATATTTCTTTTTCAAAAAAACACCTTGTCTGGAACGCATATGAGAACGATTATATGCGGGAATTCTTCAACGGGGTAAGAAGCAAAGAGGATTTCGATAATCCCTATGATATGGGTGGTTTTGACAGCCTTGCAACGGCTACGCTGGCGGAGTGGAACGGTCCTGTTTATTCCTACAGATTGCCGTATGACGAGGATGATACCGATGAGCATCTGACGGGTGAAAGCGATTTTCATCTTACAGATGTGTACTTTGCGACGGCACAAACCTATATTACGGATGGGTACGATAATATTTTAGAAAAAGATATTTCCGAAAAAATCATAAAAGAGCTTGTAAGCGAATACGGTGCATCGACGATATCGTATTGCAGTGATGATGCTTACTACAACAATGAATATTACACTTCCTTTTGTTATGACGAGAATAAAGTTGCCGACCATGCGGTTTCGGTTGTCGGATGGGATGATGATTTTTCAAGAGAAAAATTCGGCACAAATGATGACACCCGTCCTGAAAAAGACGGCGCATGGCTTATAAAGAACAGCTGGGGTGCCAACTGGGGAGATGACGGATATTTCTGGCTGTCGTATGAAGACCCGACTATAGGCTGGGTGGCAAAATATATCGTTGATAGCAAGGACAACTACAGCAATTATTACGGTGTCGGAAAGATGTGGTCGCTGAACGCTTCGGCGGATACGTTCTATAAAGACGAAAATGCCAAGAAATACGGCTATATGTCGAATATATTCACGGCAAAGGGAGATGAACAGCTTGAAGCGGTTTCGTTCTATACGACTGATGTAAATACGCAGTATGAGATAACTGTTTATACCGATACCGACAAGGAAAACCCCGTAAGCGGCAGCATAGCTTTAAGCGGTCAGGCGGGAACGGAAAAATATCCCGGTTATCATACTGTGGAGCTTGACAAGGCGGTCGCACTGACAAGCGGAGAGAATTTTTCCGTGGTGGTCAAGCTTACAAATCCCCGATATGGATATCCGTTGCCGGTCGAGATATATTATAATGGCTTTTACAATTCTTCACCGGAGTATTCCGATGACGGGAGAGTATCAATGTACAGTGAAAACGGCAAGGATTGGAATGACGTGTCGGAGCTGTCCTATGTAACCGGCGGATATACATTATGCGCTACCGGCTTTTGTCTTAGTGCGTTTACAAATCCTCTGCCGGAGAGCAAAACCGCATCGGAAAATGTGCGTTTTTCGATAATCGAAGGTCCTGTTGCGCTTGGAAGCAAGCTTGAACTGAGCGGAGCGGACGAGATATGGTACAGCATAGACGGCGGAGCGGCTATACATTATACAAAGCCGATCGTTATTGAAAAGGAGTGCACTGTTTCGGCATGGAGCAAGACGGACGGCAGAAGCGGCAATATCGTCAGCCGTACATATACAAAGGCAAAGTCGGCGCTTACGGAATATGCGGTCAAATACGGAGATAAGAAGCTCTTTGTGACACCGGATATGTTCGGAGAGGATACCGAAGTGACCTTGCCTGCAGCTGTAAGCGGCGTTTCGATACGCCCCAGAGGCAGTGACGTTATTATGATCGACGGAAAAACAGCCGCATCCGATGAATGGTCGGAGGAAATAGAGCTGACCGCAGGCGAAAGCCGTGATATAGTTATTACTTCATCTGCTGACGGCAAGGATAAAACAGAATATACAATACACGTTTCAAAGCAGAATATCGGATATGATACGGACAAGGAAACGATAAAGTATGACGAAAGCAGATATATAGTAAAAGACAAGGACGGAAATATTCTTGCAAACGGCGACTCTTTATCGGACTTTACGGAGCAGAAAATAAGCATTTATAACAAAGACAATGAGCTTATTGCGACTGAAACAACACCTAAGAGATATACGATTAATCCCGCTGTAAAGACTCTTGTTTATAGCAAGGAAGCTACTCTTTACACTTTTTCAAAGAATTTCGTGTACTCGTATTCTTCCGATATGAGCGATGCGGTAGCACTCGACGGGGAAACAATACCGCTTACACCCGGAAAGAATATCTACCTTCAGCGTGTGGCTGATGTAAATGGATTTGCAAGCGACATACTTTGTATAGATGTTCCCGAAAGACCTGCCGCCCCCGAAAACGTTAAAACAAAATCGGGAATCAATAATATCGGTATTGACAGTGACGGAATATATGAATTCCGTTTACAGGGTCAGGATACATGGACAGGTGACAGCGAATATATCACAGAGCTTGCAAGCGATGCGGAATATACGATAGAGGTAAGAAAGAAAGCTACCGATGACGAATTTGCTTCTGAGGTTGCAACGATCAAGGTAAAAACATTAAAGGGTGTTATTATACCTGTATATTTTTATTATAACGGAACTGTTGTTCTGACTGATGAGAAGCATCTCACCACGCTCGGTGAAAGCGTAATTGAATATGACGAAAAGGAGCTTGGGAATTGCGGATATGTATTCGTCGGAAAAAACAAGGCAACAGTGAATGTTACCGAAAAAGACGGTGCTTATGTCGCACAAAAGGATTTTGTGGCATTCAACATAAAGCCTGCCGTTGATAATTCGGACAAGAAAACCCATGTTGTTTACTGTGATGCATTTACCGAAGAGGTGATAGAAGAGAACACAATAAGTTACGCCGATCGCACAATATTCAACATAGACAACATTGATTGCCCTGAAGGATACGGGTATTATCAGTATGAGCAAAGAAGCAGCAAAGATTATATCACAAGGCTGTTGTATATAGACGGCAAATGGCATCCTGCCGACAGTGAGATCGTAGTGCCTGTTGAAAAGCTCCCTGCGGTCAATGTTAAAATTGTTGACGAAAACGGCAATAAGGTTTACGAGTACAATGAATATGTGACTTACGGAAAATATGACGCAAAAGCAGAGATCCCCGATGGATATACGGCGGTAGGCAATGTGGATTTTGCTGTCAGCGTTACAAGAGGTGAAAACGGCAGGCTTGTATGCAACATATCGGAATTTGTTGTGACGGTAAAAAAAGATTCCGAAAAGCCTGAAGAGCCGGAGAAGCCGGAAGAACCTGCTAAGCCCGAACAGCCTGCAAAGCCGGAAAATCCTGCAAAGCCGGAAGAACCTGCAAAGCCCGAACAGCCTGTAGAGCCGGAACAGCCTCCAAAGCCCGAACAGCCTGCAAAGCCGGAAGAACCTGCAAAGCCCGAACAGCCTGCAAAGCCGGAACAGCCTGCAAAGCCGGAACAGCCTGCAAAGCCGGAACAGCCTGCAAAGCCGGAAGAACCTGCTAAGCCCGAACAGCCTGTAGAGCCGGATAAACCGACAAACCCGAATACAAGCGGAGATATACCGTTTGCGGCGGCAGCTGCCCCTGTTGTTGCGGTTGCGGTGATGATAAGCACAGTTACGGCAAGAAAACGCAAAAAGTAAATATTACGGAAAAAGTCAGGTGTAACGCTTGGCTTTTTCTTTTGCTTGTGGTAAAATATAAACGGTAAGCATATGCTAACTCAAAAGGAGATGAGATATACGGATATATTGATTATATTGCTGATACCGCTTGCAGGGACAACACTCGGCGCGCTGACCGTATTTTTTATGCGTGATAAGGTGAGCGCTAAAACCGAAAAATTATTGCTCGGGTTTGCGTCGGGAGTTATGGTCGCGGCTTCTGTGTGGTCGCTTCTGATACCGTCTATGGAGCTGTCGGTCGATACATACGGAAATTTAAACTGGATACCTGCTGTGGTCGGCTTTGCGGTCGGAATACTTTTCCTGCTGGGGATAGACAGTCTTGTGCCGCATCTGCACCTTGACAGCGATAAGCCCGAGGGTGTGCGAACGAAGCTTTCAAAAACGACAATGCTGCTGCTTGCGGTCACTATTCACAATGTCCCCGAGGGTATGGCTGTCGGAGCAGCGTGTGCGGGAGCGGCAGGCGAAACCATGACGGTGGCGAGCACTTTTGCGCTGGCACTCGGTATAGCTATTCAGAATTTTCCCGAAGGTGCTGTAATATCCATGCCGCTTAAAGGTGAGGGTATGAAAAAGGGCAGGGCGTTCGCGATGGGGGTACTGTCAGGCGTTGTCGAGCCGATAGGTGCGGTAGCAATGATACTGCTTGCTTCTTTCATTGCTCCGCTTTTGCCGTATATGCTGTCGTTTGCGGCGGGTGCTATGATGTATGTTGTGATAGAAGAGCTTATACCGGAGGCGCAGAGCGGTGAGCACAGCAATATAGGAACGATAGGTGCGGCGGCAGGGTTTGTTGTTATGATGGTGCTTGATTGTACGTTGGGGTGAGAAGAATGGGGCTGTGACACAGCACGAAAAAGGAAAAGTGAGCCGAAGCGCAAAGGATAGTGCGCGCGGCTCGCTTTTTTTGATATGTGGAGAAAATTTGTTTTTAGTGTACTTCTATTATAACGTTTTAGTAATTTACATTGATAGCAGGCTACCGATAGTTCTGTTTGTCGGATAGCACTTCTCGGGTTCGCTATTGTGTGCAATATAGATTTTGTTTTCGGTTCGATTGAAATGATTTATGTTTTTACAGCGATAGCAGGCTACCGATAGTTCTGTTTGTCGGACAGCACTTCTCGGGTTCGCTATTCCGGTTAATAACGTTGCTACTATGAACGAGGGAGACAACCAAAGGGACTAGGGTGAGGGACTTGCAGCCCCTAACCCTATCCCTTAGGTTTTCTCCCTCGTGCTCCCTCTTTCCTTACTCACACCCGTACCCCGCAAGGGTGTTGGCTATAAGACACACAAACGACTGAGTTTTAAAAGTTCGCATAAGTGGGTCGCTGACGCTCACTTAGCCCCATTTTAGTACAGATATCTCAGGATAGTAGCGTTCTTTTTTGATAGTCGGTGACAGTGCAGTTGCATCGATTTACTCACGAAATTATTAACAACTTATCGGTATGGATATGTTTTCAGCGTTGTTGGCTGTATATTTATCGCTCTGACTTTTTTACAATATGTTGCACTGCAATTTCGATGGAATTTGGATAAACTAAGAAGCTGTGATGGAATTTTTGCATTTCGTCATAGTTTGATTTTTATATTATTTACTGCAATGCCGTTTCAGCCGACTGCCTTTTTCGCATTGCGCTCCAGCTTACAAAGCCGTATATGTCATTTGCAAAGAAAATAACAAAGCAGATAACGACCGAGATATAGCTTATATCGGTCAGTGCGGCGAGCGACCAGAGGATCATAAGTATTATATCGTTAGCGGCATAGGCTATGGCGAAGAACCGGCTGCGGCGGAATGTCAGATATACCGCAAGAAAGCTTGTCGTGACAGACAAGGTACTCGGAATAAGGTTTGCCGTGTTGAAAAAGTCGAGCACGAAGTAGAAAACTACGGTTACAACGGCGGTAAGCACGAACATAAAGAGAACCTCGCCCCTGTGGATATGATTTACCTTTACCTCAGCCTTGCCCTTTGCAAACGGGTTTCTTATCCAGCTGATAAAGGCGGCAAGCGCCATAGGTCCTGTGAGTCCGAGATAGGTTATCATCTCGCCGTAATAGGCAAACGAGAATGAGATTATCGCATAGAGTATGCTGAAAATCACGCCGAGAGCCTGTCCTATGGGGTTGCCCTTGGCATTGAGCAAAAGCGAGGTAGCGCCTATAAGCGACGCTATGACGGATAGTATCCCGTCTTTGCCGAACATAACAGCTGAGCCTGTTATCAGCACTATTGAGCCTATCCATAGTATTTTTTCAAAGGTTGTGAAGTAGTTGTTAAGCTTTTTTAACATTATATCCTCCGTAAATTCACCGAAAAAGCACCGTGAGTACATCTACAAAGACCTAACGATGTACCACGGTGCTTTACGCATCTCTACCCGGTGGCAGAATTATTGTATTGTTATTTTAGCATAACGATTTCGGTTTGTCAAGGAGCAATTGCAGTTTATTTATGCCTGCTTAACAAACGCCGCATTTCCGATTTTTTCAGGTACGCTGAAGGTTGCGGTAGCCGGGATTTCATACGTTCCGCCAAAATTGCCTTTTTCAGCCTGCAACGCAACATATTTGAGCATTTTGTTCTGAAGAGCGGTCATCTGTTCATCAGTGAGTGAGAAACTGCTGTAAATTTCTGTTCTGGCGACAATTTCTTCTGCGGTTATGCCCGCTTCTTCAAGTTTATCCATGGTGTTGTTGTATATATATGCAGGTGTGTATATCAGATCATTCTTCAAAATCGCAGTATTGTATGTGAATAAATTGAAGCATTTTTCCACATCGCCTGAGGCGATAGCTTCTATTTCTTCATCGGTGTATATCATATCTGCATATTCGGCATTCTCGCTCTCAGATGAAAGCTCAGTATAATATTTTTGCAGATCTTTCAATATTTCTGCAACTTTATCGTGATCCAATGAGTATTTTTTTACCACGTTAGGAAGATTTGGCATTTCGTTGATATTATAAGGTCTGTTTTTATTATCAACGGGATTGTCATTTTCTTTGCTCCAGGAGATATACTCCTGAAGTTCTTCTTCGCTACATGATTCTTTAACAAGATTTTCAAATTTTATCGAAAATAATCCCAGTTTGGATATTTCCTTAGCACCGTAAAACGCAGACAGTTCATCACCTCCGCCGTTTTGATTGATATCAAGTGCCGGCATTATTTCTTCCTGTATATCCAATTTAGTTTCGCTTTTGTCTGAACTTGGTGTTGTTTCAACCTCAGAGGATTGAATAATGTCGGACGAGTTTGATGTTGCTTGTGATGTCGATTGGCAACCGCACACAATTGCGGAAACAGCGAGTAATAAGCCTGTGATAATAAGAACGTTTAGCGATTTTTTCATAAAATTACCTCCTTAATATGAGTATGTGAAATTGATGTTTTTGAAAAAGTCAAGTGGTTGAGTGTAGTCCAAAGAGTTTAAGGATTTATTAACATCATAGTGTAGATGCGAACCGTAAGCCTCTCCGGTACAACTAACTTTTCCGATATAGTCGCCGGCTTTTACTTTATCATTTTCTTTAAGATTAACAGAAAATTCTCTCATGTGCAGATATCTGACAACATAACCATTGTCCTGTATTATTTCGACAAAGACTCCTCTTCCGTAAAATTTATCGTAAAAAGAATATCGCACCGTACCGTCATAGCTTGCATACACAGGATAACCGTCAACATCACCGTTTGCATCAATTATATCAATTCCATCGTGGCGTTTGCCGTTATCGTAATTAGGATATCGTTGCGAAATATGAGTTGCCATATAGGGTGACTTAAACATATAAGACCAGTTTGTCGTTGGTTTTTTATATCCGCATTTTGCACAGACATTTTCATTTACACTGTTATATATATGACCATGTGCAGGTATTGGTACATATGTGACAAACGAACATCTTGTACAGTATATTTTTCTTTTTCCTTGTGTAGTACAATCGGGTGGTGTAGCACAAGTATCTTTGGTATTGTGCCCCAAAGCATCGGTATAATTATACTTTACAGTATAATCACAGCCTGATACTGTGCAGTAAGCAAGGGTATAGCCTTTTGCGGTACACTTTGGCAATACGACCTTAGATTTAGTATTGTGTCCTCTCGGATATATCATCACAGTGGATTTGTATCCGCACTTTTTGCATACCCTGTATTTAGAGCCTGTGGTGGTACACCCGGATTTCTGAGTAATCACATACTCGCCGAATACATGAGAACAATCGGCATATACAGAATAATTACCGAAAGTTGCACAATTGAACATAATTGCTAAAATTAAAATAGCTTTTAAAACGTTTTTCATAATAAACCTCCTTTATCTATATTATATTAAACGAATTACAACAAGTCAATACAATTCAGGTAAATTCAGTTAATCTTACTGAATATATGTCAAATTTTTAGATGAAATGTCAAAAACAGCCTGACGGATATCGGTATCCGTCAGGCTGTTACATATGATTGATTTTTCAATGCCCCATTATCTTCCCATACAGCTCCGGTCGGCGGTCACGGAACACGCCCCAGCTCTGACGCAGGTCACGGTTCTGCTCGTGGTCTATTACCGCTGTTATAACTGCCTCGTCCGTTCTGTCAGCCTCGGCTACTATCGCGCCTGTAGCATCGGTTATGAACGATGAGCCATAGAACGTCAGCGATGAGTCCTGATTTTGGTTTTCGGGGGTGGGGTGAACGTACTCCGTGCCTATCCTGTTTGCGGCGATAACAGGAACAAGGTTTGCCGCCGAATGACCCTGCATTGCTCTCCTCCAGTGCGGCATCGAGTCGCACTCCAGTATAGGCTCACTGCCGATAGCGGTGGGGTAAAGGAGCATATCTGCGCCCATAAGAGCCATACAGCGTGCGGCTTCAGGGAACCACTGATCCCAGCATATACCTACACCGATACAGCCGAACCTTGTATTCCATACCTTAAAGCCTGTATCGCCCGGAGTGAAATAGAACTTCTCCTGATAGAAATGATCATCGGGAATGTGGCTCTTGCGGTATATTCCCATAAGTGAGCCGTCACAGTCTATCATAGCTATCGTATTGAAAAAAGCATTGCCGTATTTCTCATAGAAGCTGACAGGTATAACCGTGCCGGTTTCCCTTGCGACCTGCATAAAACGCTTTACGGCGGGGTTATCCTCAGTCCTGTCGGCAAGATAATAGTAATCGTAATTCTTCTCCTGACAAAAGTACGGAAGCTCGAACAGCTCGGGGAGAAGTATCACATTCGCTCCGTCCGACGCCGCCTGTCTTACCATATGCTCTGCCTTTGCTATATTTTCTTCACGGTCGTCACTACAGCTCATCTGGACTGCCGCAACCTTGACATTACTTATCATAGGGAGTTTCCTTTCTGACAAATGACGGTATCTGGTGGGTTATGCAATGGATATTTCCGCCGCCGATAAGTATATCGCGCGCGTATATCTGGATTATCTCGCGGTCGGGGAATACCTTCTGTACCTCCTGCTTTGCCCTCAGGTCGTATTCGGTATTCTCGCCGCCGAACGCGGGCATCACCACGACCTTGTTACCGATGTACAGGTTTACATAGCTTGCGCTGAGCGGGCTTACGGTATCTCTTGTAGGCTCTCCGTCAAACAGGTCAAGACCTGCGACTTCTTCTTCGGTCATATATATCGGCTTTGGCATAGCGAGCTTTACAACTTCGATCTTTCTTCCGAGTGCGTCTGTGCTGTTTTCCAGTACGTCAAGGCAGGCACGGCACATCTCATATTGCTTGCTCGTTTCGTCCTCGCACCACGATAAAAGCACGGTGTGGGGCGCGGCGAACACGCAGATGTTGTCAACGTGTTCGTTTGTTTCATCGCCCAGTATTCCGCCGGGAAGCCATATTACTTTTTTTGCGCCGAGTCCCTCGCAGAGATTTTCTTCGATTTCCGCTTTTGTCAGCTGAGGATTTCTTCCCGAACTTAGCAGACACGCCTCGGTTGTGAGCACCGTGCCCTCGCCGTCCGAGCTTATACTGCCGCCCTCAAGCACGAAGTCGCTGAAGTCGTACACATCGATATCAAGCATATCGCAGACCTTGCGGGCTATCTTGTTATCCTTGTCCCAAGGGAAATAAAGCCCGTCAACAAGACCGCCCCACGCATTGAAATACCAGTCCACGCCGCGCATATCGCCCTTGTCGTTTACGACAAACTCGGGGGAAACATCTCTTGCCCACGCATCGTCAGAGGACATCTCGACAACACGGATATGAGGGGGGAGCATTCTGCGCGCATTTTCGTACTGCTCGAATGACGCAAGAACAGTTACCTTTTCGCTTTTTGCGATAGCGCAGGCAACTTCGCAGAACGCTTTTTTCGCCTTTACACCGCCGTACTGCCACGAATCCGGCCGCTCGGGGAATATTATTATACAGCCGCTGTGCGGTGAAAATTCCGCCGGCATATGATAGCCGTCAATAAGCGGCGTTGAGTCGGAAATGATCTTCAAGAAAAGCTCCTTTTTGAACGCTTACATATCTCTGCCGAGATCGAAAGCCTTTTCGTTTATTTCTATTACCTTTGCGGGTACGCACTTTTCAACTGCCTTTTTCCACGCATCAAGCTCGATGCCGGGAAGTACCTTTGAAAGAACGCCCATAAGCACAACGTTAACGGCTCTTGCACTGCCGGCTTTTTCTGCGGCTGAGAGAGCGTCAACTGCGATAATGTTTATACCCATAGCCTTTATCTTGTCGATAATGCCGTCGGGATATTCAGCCGCACCCGTGATTACGGGCATGGGGCTTATCTTCTGTGTATTTGTTATTATTGTACCGTCTTTTTTGAGATATGATACATAGCGCGCGGCTTCAAGCTGTTCAAAGCTGATTATCATATCAGCCTGACCCTTTTCTATAACGGGGCTGTATACCTTTTCACCGTATCTTATATATGTTACGACAGAACCGCCACGCTGTGACATTCCGTGTACTTCGCTTACCTTTACCTCATAGCCTGCCGTGCCGAGAACGCTTCCCAGTATGCGGCTTGCAAGAAGTGTGCCTTGTCCGCCTACGCCGACTATCATAATTGACTTTGTTTCCATAGCTATATTCCTTTCGCCGCTCATTCCTTGATAGCGTCAAACTTACAGAGCTGTTCGCACAGTCCGCAGCCGACACAGAGAGTATTGTCGATAGTGATGCACTTGTCACCTGCAACCAGTGCAGGACAGCCTATTCTCATGCACGACTTGCAGTTTTTGCACTTGTCGGCATCTATGTGGAACGGAGGCTTATGCTTTACAGTCTTGAGCAGTGCGCAGGGCTTGCGAGCAATTATAAGTGAGGGTTCAGCCTTTGCAAGCTCTTCCTTTATAACTCTTTCGGTTTCGGCGAGATCGCCGGGATTTACAACGGTAACGCTGTTAATGCCGATAGCATGAGCAAGCGCTTCAAGGTTTACTGCCGATGCGGGATCGCCGTAGATGTTCTTGCCGTTTGCGGGGTTGTTCTGGTGACCTGTCATACCTGTGATGCTGTTATCAAGCACGATTACGGTCGAATTACTGCGGTTGTATGCAATGTCAACAAGGCTTGTGATACCGCTGTGCATAAATGTACTGTCACCGATAACGGCTACAGCCTTGCCCTCATATTCGCCCTTTCTGCCCTTGTTGAAGCCGTGCAGACCGCTTATACTTGCACCCATACATACTGTCGTGTCGATTGCGCTGAGAGGAGCGGCGGCACCGAGCGTGTAACAGCCTATATCGCCGCTTACCATAACGCCGAGCTTCTTAAGTATGTAGAATACGCCTCTGTGAGGACATCCTGCACAGAGTACGGGGGGACGAACGGGGATCTCTGCGTCAAGTGTCTGCCACTCGTCTTTTTCGCCGAGTACGACCTGTCTTACCTTGCTCTGGAAGTATTCGCCCTGGAGAGTGAACAGTTCCTTGCCCTTTACGTCAATGCCGTTCTTGCGGCAGTGTGTTTCGATAACATCGTCAAGCTCTTCTATAACGTAGAGCGTCTTTACCTTAGCGGCAAAGTCCTTGATGAGCTTTACGGGCAGAGGGTTTACCATACCGAGCTTTAAGTAGCTTGCCTTGTCGCCGAGCGCTTCCTTTGAGTACTGGTAGCAGATACCCGATGTGATAACGCCTATCTCGTCACTGTTTAACTCAACAGTGTTTATGCCTGATGTTTCCGCATAGTCGATAAGGTCAAGTGTACGCTGTTCAACGACAACGTGCTTCTTAATAGCATTTGCGGGGACCATTACGTTCTTTGCGATATCCTTCTTGTATTCGGGGATAGCGTGCTCTGTTCTGCCCTCAGTTGTTACGACCGACTGAGAATGGCTTACTCTTGTTGTAAGTCTTAAAATCACGGGAGTATCGAACTTCTCCGATATCTCATATGCAAGCTTTGCATAGTCCTTGCACTCCTGTGAGTCCGAGGGCTCGAGCATGGGGACTTTAGCACCTATAGCATAGTGGCGTGAGTCCTGCTCGTTCTGTGAGCTGTGCATACCGGGGTCATCTGCTACTGCGAGCACCATACCGCCGTTTACGCCTGTATAGCTTGCTGTAAAGAGCGGGTCTGCCGCAACGTTAAGGCCAACGTGCTTCATAGCACAGAAGCTCCTTGCGCCTGCCATACTTGCGCCTATTGCGACCTCGCAGGCTACTTTCTCGTTGGGTGCCCATTCACAATACATTTCGTCCTCGGGGTATTTTGACGAAAATTCGGTTATCTCGGTACTGGGTGTGCCGGGGTAGCTTGATACAACGCTTACTCCCGCCTCATAAAGACCCCTCGCAACCGCCTGATTACCTAACATTAATTCAGACATAAGATGTTTCCTTTCAAAAATGCAGGGACGGCAGACGCTGTCCCGTGTGTGATTAAAAACTGCCGCGTGTTGTATTCCGTTCTGACACACAGCTTACTGTATCATTATACTACATTTTTTCCGTGATGTAAAGAATTTGTTGAAAATGAGCGGAAATCAGGGAAAATATCGGTGAGTGTACTGGAAAAGGGGCAAGGAATGTGGTATTATATGAATATAGCATTATTGATACGGAGGAAGCAATATGGCACATATAATTTCAGGTGCTGCGGGAAGCGGCAAGACAACGGCTTTATACTCTCTTCTCAAAACCGACAAAGGAAATAAAGTATTGCTGGTGCCCGACCAGTTTGTGTTTGAGAGCGAACGCAGAGTTGCCGATGAGCTTGATGAGAAGACCTCCGGGATTATGGTTACGGGATTTATGTCATTGGCAGAAAAAATATTGAAAAAGTACTGTCCGCGAAAGATCTATGCCGACAGCACGGCAAAGCTCGCCATAATGAGCAGAGCGGTAAAGTCGCTTGCGGAGTCGTTCGACTTCTACGGCAGTGCCGCAAAAAAGCCCGGCTTTGTATCGGTGTGTCTGTCGGGCGTTGAAACGCTGAAAAGTGCCGGGATATCATCGCAAAAGCTGTATGATATTATAGCGGAAGACAGCACTGTAAGCTCTGCGCCGGCGCATTTTACCGACAAGATGCACGATATAGCGCTTTTCTACAGTCTTTATGACAAGATGCTGACAGAGCTTTACGACGACAGGCAGGACAACCTTCTGCTCGCGGCAAGGACTATAGCGGAGAATGATTGCTTCCCCAAAAACACAAGAGTATACATAGACGGCTTTGACAGCTTCTCCGGGGCGCAGAAGGAATTTCTGCGCGCTATGGCGGACAAGGGAGTGGATTTTACCGTTGCCGTCTGCACAAACGACAGCGGGGCGGAGATATTCTCAGAGTGCGACAAGACAAAAGCGCTGTTTGAAAATCAATACGCTATGGACTGCGGAAAGCCGCAGAAGACAGAATATACAAAGCTCGGCGACAGTGCCGTAAGATACAAGAACGATACGCTCAGAGTACTGCGCGACCTCTTGCAGGGCGGCAAAGCCGAAAAGCCCGCAGATCCGCACGGAGTGACGCTTGCATATTCCCGCAATATGAGCGGGGAAGCCGACTTTGTATGTGCAAATATAAGGAAGCTTGTAAGGTGCGAGGGGTACAGATATTCGGATATCGCGGTCATATGCGCCGCTCCGGCAAAGTACAGGGACGCGGTACGTTCGGCTGCGCTCAGATATGAAGTCCCGATATTTGCGGATCTTCCTGAGCCGGTATCCGAAAAGCCGCTGTTACGTTATCTGGATTGCCTTTTATGTGCGGCGGAAGAGCCTACAGGAATAAAAGTATTAAGATATATCAGAAGCGGATTTGCGCGTATACCCTCGGATAAAAAAGAAGGCAAGACTGTGCCGCTGACGCTGAGGGATCAGCACATAGTTGAAGAATACGCAAACCGTTGGGATCTGAAAAACAGAAGATGGGACAGACCGTTCCCGCATATTACCGACGATGCCGAAAAAGCAGTCGAAAATATCCGGAATAAAATAGTTTCTCCGCTGACGGAGTTTGAAAAATCTGTGCGAAATGTCGGCGGTAAGGAGCTTGTAAGGCGTTTTACGGAATTTTTGTTTGACAAGGCGGATATAAGCGCGGCAATACAAGGAAAATGTCAGGACAACAGCACAAGACAGCTCCGTTATGTAAAGGAGCTTACCGAGGAATATAACAACCTGTGGCGCAATGTGTCGGATATGCTGACATCGCTGTACGAAACGCTTGACGATACACCTATGACGATCGGCGAGCTTGCGGCGCTTATTCGTACCTGCTCGGCTCAGATAAACCTTTCGCGCCCGCCCAAGGTGATCGACAGCGTACTTTTCGGCGATCCTGCAAGAACCAGGAGCAGAGATGTACGCGCCGTGTTCGTTATGGGTGCGGCAGATGGCGCATTTCCCGGGATAAGAACAGATGACAACGGCATATTTACAGCTGATGACAATGAATTTCTTGCACAGAGCGGGCTTGATATAAACGAAGACGAGGATGCCGAATATTCGCTTGCGGTCCTAGACTGCTATAAAGCGCTGACGCTTGCGGGAGAAAAGCTGTTCGTGACATTTGCAGGAGAGCCTGAAAATGCGTCAGAATACGTCGTTGAGACAGCAAAGCTTATCGGAACGGATATTGTAAATATTGATGAGCTTCCTCCGCTGTATCTTATGGAAAGCGCAAAGTCGGCAGACAGACAGTATGTGCTTAACGGTACTGCGCTTACAGCATCGCAGAAAAGAGCAGTGACCGAGGCGCTGACAGAGTGCGGCAGGGAAAATACCGCTATTTCAAGGATAAATGCGGCGGCTGAGAGAAGAGCGGACGGTGCGGATATACACAGGATAGGCGAAACAGCAAAGCTTGTTTTCCCGTACTCGTCACTTTCGCCTACGGCTATCGAAAAGCTGAACGGCTGTAAGTTCTCGTACTTCTTACAGTACGGTATGGAGCTGAGAAGCCCGTTCGATATAACGATGAGCGCAGTAAACTACGGAAGTATAATGCATTATATAATGAAATACAGCTTTGAAAGGCTGTATGCAAATGCCAAGGATAACGGAAATCCTCATGCCGGTGAAGACACGATAAAACAGCTTGTAGCAGAGGCTATGACGGAGTACCGCGAAAAATATCTGCTCGGCGAAAGTGAAATGAGCGCAAAGTTCAACACCCTGTACAGGGCGCTTTCAACAGCGGCATTCTATCTGCTGAAATATATGACAGCCGAGCTTGAAAACAGCCGCTTTGTACCGACATATTTTGAGCTTACGCTGTCAAAGGCTTCATCTGTTGATGAATTTGACGCATCGCCGTACAGCTTTGATATAACACTTGACGACGGAAGCACACAGACGGTGACTATCGGCGGAACGGTTGACAGGGTGGACATGGCATACGGTGATGACGGAAGCCGTCAGATAAGGGTAATAGATTATAAGACAGGAAAAAAGGAAGCGAGTCTGAGCCGTATCTACTACGGACTGGATCTTCAGCTGCTGCTGTATCTGCTTACACTGAGCGATAACAATAAGGATAACGGCTGTCAGCCGTCTGCGGCTATGTATTATCCTGCGGGAAAAACTCCGCTTAAGGATATAAAAGACCCGTCGGAAGAGCTTAAAAGAGGAATGTGGCTCGACAGCCACAGGGAAACAGGCTTTGCCGTTGAGGGCACACAACAGGAGCTTGAGCGTGATAATTACAACGGAAAGTACATTGACCAAAACGGTAAGCAGAAGTACGAATGCCTTTACAGTGCAACAACTATCGAAAAAACAAAGCTTGCGAACCTCGAAAGCAGAATAGCAAAGGTCATAAAGGAAAATGCGGGTAAAGTAAAGAGCGGCTGTGTCGATGCAAAGCCGCTGTCGGAAAACGGCGTGGCTATTTCCTGCAAGTACTGCGAATATAAGGATATATGCGGTGCGGGAATATCGTCTGCCACAGATGTCAATTCCGAAGATGCTGCCGCATTCAGCGAAGATATAGTGCTAAGTGAAGAAAGCAAGTAAGGAGGGGTTGAAGATGAATTATACAGATGCGCAGAACAAGGCTATAGAGCAGGGCAGACACCCCGCTATAGTATCCGCAGGCGCAGGAAGCGGAAAGACCGCCGTGCTGACACAGCGCGTTGTAAGAATGGTGTGCAACAGAACAGATCCCCTCGACCCGTCAAAGATAGCGGTGGTCACATTCACCGACAAGGCGGCGGGAGAGCTCAGGGCAAGGCTTGACAAGCTTATGCGTGAGCGGGCGGCTGACGCTTCAAATGCCGATGACGTGTTATTTATACGCCGTCAGAGAAACAGACTGCGTAAAGCGCGGATATCGACTATCAGCTCATTTTGCTTTACACTTATAAGGGAGAATATCGACCTTGCTAAAAATCTTGCGGCGGGCTTTTCAATTATGGATGAAACCCGTGCGGGTGCACTCAAGAATGCTGTGCTTGATGATGTGCTGGAGGATTTTTATCTGAATGCCGACAGTGCGGATAAAGATATCATTCTTGAAAACTATATACAGAAAAACGATTCCGATCTCAGAAACATTATCCTTTTCGTGCACGCAAAATCGCTCAATCACACCGACCCCGAGGGTTGGCTGTCGCGCAGTGATGATGCCGGGATACAAAACAACATAAAGCTGAGGCTTATCGAAAAGGTCAGATACTATGCTAAGCGTTTTGATGAAGAAATTTCCGCAATGCGAAAAGCTATTGAATGCTATGAGGGCAGTAATGCGGATAAGCACGCGGCATATGCGGACACGTTGGAAAACGTCTATGGCAAGGCTATAAATGAGCTTATTCAGAATAACTGTTGCTTTACAGAAGAGATAACTGCGCTTTTACAAACAAGCTTCGGTACAACACCTCCGGACAGAAGTAAAGAGAAACCGGTCGGAGCACACAGAAAAGCGGCAAAGAGCATTTTCGAGGATAACATATACAAGACCTGTCTTAAAATATCATCGTTTGACGATGATATGAGTAAGAGCCTGCCCGCTGTTACTGTGCTCAAAGAGCTTGTGATAAAGTTCGGCAGAAGGTACGCAGAGGAAAAACGCAGTCGCAACTGTGCCGATTTTTCTGACGCGGAAAGAGAGCTGTACGGTATCCTTTCCGACAATCCCGAGGTCGGAAAAAGAATAGGTTTACAGCTTATCATAGTTGATGAATTTCAGGACAGCAACAGGTTGCAGTATGAGATATTCAGGCATTTGTCGGATAAGCTTGACGGACTGTATTTTGTCGGAGATATAAAGCAGTCGATATACGGCTTTCGGGGCGCACAGCCTGAGGTTTTCTCCGAGATATGTGCATCGCCGGGGTTTGACGTACTGCCGCTGAACGAAAATTTCCGCAGCGGCAGGAGCGTTATCGACGGTATCAACACACTGTTCGACCGTATGATGACCGAAAAGACGGGCGGCGTTGACTATGAGAAGAACGGCAGACTTGTCTGCGGACTTGATAAGGACGGTACAGCCGTAACAGATCCCGATGATATGACCGAGGTCTGCGTTATCACACCGTATACGAGTGTCGCCGCCGAGAGCGAAGCCGAATATGTTGCGTCAAGGATACGCAGTATGATAGACAGCGGATATAAGGTCGGCAAAGAAAAAAGACCTTGCACCGAGGACGATTTTGCCATAATAATGCGTTCGCCCGCAAACAAGGCAGAAATATATGCACAGGCGGTAAAATCACAGGGGCTGGGCGTGACGTTCCCGCAGAAAGACGTGTTTACCGAGTGCCCGGAAATAAGGATCATGCTTTCACTGCTTAAGGTGATAAACGACCCGTATGATGATATAAGTCTTGCAAAGGTGCTTATGTCGCCGCTGTACTGCTTTACCGCAGAAGAGATGGCAAGGCTCAGGACAGGAACGTTCGGCTTTGATATACCTGCTTTGGAGAAAGCCTGCCCGGAAGAGCTGGAGCGTTATTCATGTGACAGGGATAATCCCGGATGTATGAAGAAAAAGCCGCTGTACAGCTGTTTAAGACTTGCGGCATACGGCTACGATACATCGGCATATCCGGTGTTGGCTTCTCTTACCGGAAATATCGCACCGTCTGCAAAGTGCATCGGTTTTTTAAGCGATCTTGACGGGTTCAGGGATATAGCGGCGGCATCTTCACCCCATGAGCTTATACGCATTATATATGACACTATATCCGCTCCGGAGCTTCTGTCGGTGGGCGATGATCCGGTATCAAAACAGGCAAACCTAGAACTGCTTATATCATATGCCCGTGAGTACTGTGACTTCAGAGGCGGCGGAACGATAAGTGACTTTATTGAAAATATAGAGAATATGGGCGGTTCGCTGAAAGCGGCAGCTTTTGCAAGCAGTCACGGAGTAAAGATCATGTCGGTGCACGCGTCAAAGGGCTTGCAGTTTCCTGTGGTTTTTGTGAGCGACTGTGCGCGTAAGTTCAATCCCAATGATTATAACGGGGATATCATTATCAGCGAAGAATACGGGATAAGCACAAAGAGCGTTGACATATCGACAATGAGCAAGATACCATCGCCCGCATACCACGCGGCATCGCTTGAAATAAAGGCGGGACTGTTCAGCGAGGAGATGCGCCTGCTGTATGTTGCGGCAACAAGAGCCGAAAACAAGCTTATCTTCACAGGTACGAAAAAGATAGCCGATAAGGAATATGATAAGCTTGACATAGCCGTTGCGGGACGCAAGGGAGCTAAATGTAACGATGCAAACTATTTGCTGTGGCTTCTTGAAGTACTGTCCTGCGAATGCGACAGGGTAGACGACAGAAAACGGGGAATTATAAAATACGGAGATGTGAAATATGAGTTCTATCCGCTGTGCGAAAGCAGTGACGGCGATGACAAGACCGCCGTTCCCGAATGCGCCGTTTCTGAGGTGACCGCATCGAACGAAGCGGAAAGAGCCGATGATAACGACGATGTTGATACCGGGTTCAAAGCCGCCGTAAAAGAGGTGCTGAGCCGGCACTATGAGTATGAGCCGCTCACGGTTATGCCGTCAAAGTTTACCGCTACAGAGCTTGCGGCAAATCTCAGAGAAAGGTATGGCGGTGAAAGCTACGGGCTTTATATAGGCAAGCCGTCATTCCTTACCGAAAAGCAGACCGGCAGACTCAGCGGAAAGCGCCGTGGTGATGCATACCATAAGCTTATGGAGCATATACCGTTAGATAAGGTGATGTCGGCAGAGATGGTACAGGCTTATATCGAAAACACGGCGGCAGATCTTTTTACTGTAGCCGAGAAAAAGAGCATAGACCCGGCGGATATCGCAAAATTCTTTGAAAGCGATATAGCAAAGCGGATAATAACTGCCGCCGCAAAGGGTAATGTTTACCGTGAATACCCCATATTCCACAAGCTTGATGCCGGGCAGTACGACCCTGCGATCTTCGGAGTTGAAAGCAAAGAAGCGCTGATCGGCGCAGAGCCGTATGTACAGGGTATTGCGGATATGTTCTTCATTGAGGACGGAGAAATAGTGCTTATAGACTACAAGAGCGACAGAACGGACGTTGAGCAGACGTATATAGATGATTACAAGCTTCAGCTTGATATATACAGACAAGCGCTTGAACAGGAATTTTCAATGCCGGTAAAGCAAATGCTGATATATTCGTTTACACTCGGACATTTCATAGATACAAGGAAAGGCGGAAAAATAACCGATGCTGTTCAGTAAAACCCCCGCGACCATAAAACAACAGATAGATATACTGCGGCAGAGAGGCTGTATAATAGCAGATGAGGAGTACGCCGAAAAATGCCTTACCAATATCAATTACTATCGTCTTGCTTATTACTTTGCGCCGTTTCTGGAGCGTAAGGGTAAGTACAGAGATGGAACGACCTTTGAGCAGATAATGAAGGTGTACGACTTTGACCGCATATTGCGTCGTATGATAATGACATATCTTGAAGAGATAGAAATATCGATGCGCGCGATAATTTCCAACTATCACGCTATGAAGTACGGGGCACTGGGATATCTCAACGCATCGAGCTTTGATCCGCGTCATAATCATCAGGCGTTTTTGTCGAAGATAGAGCGGCTTATCGAGGCGAACGAGAACGAGGAATTTGTAAAACACCACAAGAGAAAATACGGCGGTATAATGCCGGTGTGGGCGGCTGTAGAGCTGTTCAGCTTCGGAACGCTGACATATTTTCTTATCGATATGAAAACGGCGGATAAGAAGGATATGGTGCCACGGCATTTTGACCTGAACTACAGAACGGTAGAGGACAGAATGCTGTGCCTGTCGGATCTCAGGAATGTGTGCGCTCATTATACAAGATTATATGAGAATCCGTTTCCGAATGCGCCGAAAAGCTCGGATGGGCTTGGCTTTGAGCCTGACAATACGCTTAAATCCTATATGGCGGCGGCAAGGTCGCTCTATCCCGATAAATACAAGTGGGAAAATGAGTTTATACCTGCTGTTGCCAATCTTATTGACGAGTATGGGATGATAGATTATATGAGCGGATACGGGTTTAAAAAGAAAGCGGAATAGATAAAAAAGGGGTTGTGACACAACCCGAAAAAATAAAAGTGAGTCGAAGCGCTAAAAATAGTGCGCTCGGCTCACTTTTTTGTATGGGTTGCTCCTATTATATTGCTTTAGTAATTAACAATGGTAGCAGGCTACCGATAGTACCTTTTGCGGGACAGCACTTCTCGGGTTCGCTATTCTGTGCGATAACGTTGCTGCTATGAACGAGGGAGACAACCAAAGGGACTAGGTGTGAGTCTGAGCCTTACTTACGCAAGGCTCGTGCACTCCGCTAAAGCTCCGTTGGACTTGGCAGCCCAGTGAAGCAAAGCGGAACGTCCGAGTGCTTGCGAAAGCAAGACTCAGCCCTATACCCTTAGGTTTTCTCCCTCGTGGCTCCCTCTTTCCTTACCCACACCCGTACCCCGCAAGGGTGTTGGCGATAAGACACACAAACGATTG
>JABLTL010182060.1_pt1 | contig 27480 bp, 27 predicted proteins | sample 7160151 | NCBI WGS metagenome assembly JABLTL01 (sample SAMN14651223, study PRJNA627086) | human gut metagenome | isolation source: feces | host: Homo sapiens
CATATCCGCATAACAATCAATATTACTTTAATATTTTATCACAAACTTACAGGTTTGTCAAGAGTTTTTATATTAAATCAAGTAAAATTACTTTTTAACCTTGCATATATATTTGCGCTTTAGTGTTGTATAACTATGAAATATATGATATAATTCTTTTGAGGTGAAAAGTATGAGGATTATTAGTTATCGTGAGGAGTTCAAGCAGCAGGTAATTGACTTGATACTGCACATTCAGAATGAAGAAGCAAAAATAAATCTCGCACTTCAGCAGCAGCCCGATCTGTTGGATATCAAAGATTCCTATATAAGCAGAGGCGGCGAATTTCTCGTTGCTATCGAAAATGGTGCCGTAATCGGAACAATTGCATTTATGAATTATGGTGATCACAATGCCGTGCTGAAAAAGTTTTTCGTTCAGGCGGAATACTGAAGTCAAGGAATAGGACTTGCATTGTATAAAAAACTTCTCGGCGTACTTGTAGAGCAAGGATACAAAAAGGTGCTTCTTGATACACCTGCTGTAGCGGTCAAGTCTCATCATTTTTATGAAAAGGCAGGCTTCAAAATGATATCAAAACAGGAACTCCCGTTCCACTACGAATATCCTGACAGGGATTCTTTGCTGTATTTGCTTGTACTGTAAATAAGCCGATTACTAAAAGTTGTTGTGCTACAGTAAGGGGATAGTCAAGTATTGATGTATAATGCCAAATAAATTATGGCACTATATTAAATACAAAAAGCCGACAGTTTTTGACTGCCGGCTTAGTTTTATCCGTTTTATCTGATAATTGAGTGAGAATGAATGTAGAATTCCTCCTGACTTGGTTGCCACGCCTTGGTTTTAGGCGGAAATTGTTTGTCGAATTCCGCGACAGCCGCTGTATCGCTGCATGGTTCAGCAGCATTACTTGGATGATAAAACCACTTTCTGCCATCGAGGGCGTCATCGCTAAGGACTTTCACAAGCAGAGGAGCAGGGAATACATCGCCTTCGAAGCACACATTGTACTTTTTACAGCTTTTGTATCCGCGGGCAACATAGTTATCGGGATTACCAAAATTTATAACCACGTCATATTTCAAGTCCTTTACGACTGAAAAAGTGTGTTCAAGAAGTGCTTTACCGTATCCCATACGCTGAAAGTCAGGGTGAATGCAAAGTGGACCCATAGAAACGATTGGCTTAACATTACCATTTTCGTCTGCAAGTTCAGCTTTTGTATACATAATGCAACCGATTATTTTACCGTCTGTTTCAATGACATGAGCGAGTTCAGGAATAAAATCCTTGTGTTTTCTCATTACATGGATAAAGTAATGCTCGTCACAGCCGGGAACACTCAAATTCCAAAAGGCTTCACGGGCAAGATTTTCAACTTCGCGGAAGTCTTTCTCTGTCTCCAAACGGATAATATAGTCATTTTTATTCATTGTTTTTCCTCCTGAAATGTTGTGACTCAACGGGAGGTTTGTGTAAGATAGTATTCGCAAACCACCCGTTTACGCTGCTATCTCAGGTCGGTTATTTTTGTTCAAACAACGATCTCCTTAAATTGGATTTATAAAATTTAAGGCAAAGCGTCATTACGTCGCTTTGCCACTGGTGCGGGTGACAGGACTTGAACCTGCACACCTTACGGCATCAGAACCTAAATCTGACGTGTCTGCCAATTTCACCACACCCGCATAAAGTAAACAGTTAAGCTGCGATCCTTTGGAAGGAAAGCAGCGAGTATCTGTTAAAGTAAGGATCAGTCTTTTTTATCGTTATCGATCGGCTGATCTGAAGAAGTTTCATTTTCAGACTTTGTATCGGCAGGGGACTTATCTGCTTTTGCAGAGTCAGAACTTGTTTCAGCAGAATTTTCAGCCTCTTTTTCTGCACGATCGCCTGCGGATTCTATGTAAATATCCTCATCAGCAAGACTGCCGACGAAGTTGAGCTGTTTTACAGGAATTCTTTTAAGCGGAGAATATTCAAACTTAGAGCACGAATAATTTGAGTCAACCAAGCCCTTTTTCTCGCACAAGACCTTATTTCCGTCCTTTGCTCTTTTGCCGAACTGGCAGTAATCGCACTTGGGTGCAATTTTTTTATCGAAGTATTTAGCTCCGCCCTGGAATATAGACATAATGCCCATAATAAATCACCTCAAAAAATGTATCTGTTATTATTATAACACAAACGCGATAATTTGTCCAGTGATTTTTGAAAAAATATATAAAATTTATTTGAATTAACTGATACAAGTACTCGGGTCAATAAGATTAAAGTGATGAATTCAAGAAAATTTTCGCAGAACTATGGACAAATTTAAAAAAATATTGTATAATAATAAAGTATATGAAATATATGGCAGCATAAGCTGACCTTAAATATCGGAGGAATTTGCAAAATGAATAGTAAAATGAGAAAATTTACTGCGGCAGCGGCAGCATTTGCCCTTGCAGCAACTATTACAAGCTGTAGTGCTCCCGAAGCCATAACCTTTGGAAAAAGTTCACAGACTGCTCTTACAGTAGACGGATATGAGATACCCGCGGGAATATTTGTCTACAATGAGATCTATGCTTACAACAGCGCAGCGTATACACTTTATGCTCAGAACGGCACATATCCGTCACAGAAGGACGTGGAATCGGCAACAATTGAGAATACAGACGCTGCCGAGTGGATCCAGAATCAGGCTACGGATTTCTGCAAGGATTTTGTTGTTACCGAGCGTGAGTTCGCGCAGATCGGCGATACACTTACAGAGGAAGAAGTTCAGCTTGTAAAAGACACTCTCGACAGCAACGAGAATAAAGAGGTCTTTACCGAGAACGGAGTAGGAAAGGATTCGCTTAAAGCTATCATTGAGAATTCCTACAAGCAAAAGCACGTTTTCGATCACTATTTCGGTCTTGACAGCGAATTCGGCTGCACTGAGGACGAACTGAAAGAATACTTCAAGGACAGAACTGTAAGAGTTAACTACTTCTCGATAAGCCTCAAGGATTCAGATGGTGAGGATCTTGATGCGGACACAAAGCACGAGCTTGATAATAAGATAAAGAATTATCTCAGGGAAATAAATGAAGAGCCTGATGATCTTGCAAAAATGCAGAAGCTTAACGAGTGCAGAGACGACTATCAGGAGTTCGTGGCAGAACTTAAAGCGAAAGCAGAGGAAGAATCAGGCGAGACAACAACAACTACTACCACAACAACGACAACTTCTGAAAGCACTGAAACTACCACGACAACTACCGATCCTTATGCAAACGAAGTTACAGTAACAAAGTACACTACGACAACTGCTGACGAGAGCAACAGTGATTCTGCAACGACAACAACTACTGCTGCTGCCGGAACAGACGACAGCAAGAAGGCTGAGCAGGACTATAATGACTTCCTCTTTAATGAGCTTGAAGATTATCAGGCGGTTCGTTATGATTACGATGACAGCACGATATACATTGTTATCAAGGGCGATATAAGTGAGCGTATGACAGATGACGACCTTTGGTCTGATAGTTCAATAGATTCACTTCTTCAGGAGCGTTATCAGCAGGACTTCACAGACAAGATGAAAGCAATCGCGGACGGATATGCAACTGAAAGAAACAGCAAGGCTTACAGAAAGTACACACCATTTAAGCTTATGCTTGATACCAATTCATAAAACACTATAAAATAAACGGCTTCCGAAAATCAATTCGGAAGCCGTTTTTATGTTGTATGAAATTATCTGTAATTTTTTGTGCGGAGTATTCTGATCGAGTTGAGGATAAGCAGCATCGCCGTGCCCGAATCGGCGAAAACTGCAAGCCACATATTCGGGTGACCGAGCAGACCAAGCACAAGTACGACTGCCTTTATGGCAAGTGCAAAGATAATGTTTTCGTATGATATGCGGAGCGTTTTATTAGCGATTTTCTTGGCAGTAACAACTGCTTCGGGTTCAGAATTCATGAATACCGCATCGGCAGCTTCAAGAGCAAGGTCGGAACCGCTCTGCATAGCGCCGCCAACATCAGCTCCGGCAAGTACAGGGCCGTCGTTGATTCCGTCACCGACAAACATAACTGAGCCGTATTCGCTGCGGAGTTTTCTGATTTCCTCAAGCTTTCCGTCCGGAAGAAGCTCTGCTCTTACGATGTCTATTCCAAGCTCATTTGCGGCAATTTCAGCATTTTCTTTTTTATCGCCTGTGAACATAGCGGTCTTGATTCCGAGTGCGCGGAGTTTTTTCATTGCATCACGCGAAGTCTTTTTAATTATATCTGAAACCACAACGCGACCTACTGCATTTCCGTCAACAGCGACATAAACTACGCTGCCGGAAGTCGGAGCGAGGTTTGCGGGGAGTTTAATGCCGTTTTCAGCCATAAGTCTTTCATTTCCGCAGAGGATCTTCTTTGAGTTGAGTTCCGAGCTGACTCCACGGCCTGCAAGTTCCTCGGACTTTTCGGGGGATACAAGCGCAAGATTTTTCTCACGGCAGTAAGATGTAATGCTTTCTGCAACGGGGTGAGTTGAACCCTGTTCACAGCTTCCGCAGATCGTGAGAAGTGCGTTTTCATCTGCATTGCCGAAACACTCGACCTTTGTTACCGAGAACGTACCGTCTGTGAGCGTACCTGTTTTGTCAAAAGCGATCGCTTTTACCTTGCCGAGAGCCTCGATCGAATTTCCACCCTTAAAGAGAATACCCAGTTTTGATGAAGCGCCGATTCCCGAAAAGTAAGCAAGCGGAACGCTGAGTACGAGTGCGCACGGACAGCTTATAACGAGGAAGGTGAGTGCGGAGTAGATCCATTTGCTCCAGTCGCCTGTGATAAGCGAGGGAACGATTGCAGTGAGTACCGCAGCGGCAATAACTATAGGTGTGTAGACTTTGGCAAACCTTGTGATAAAACGGTCTATCTGTGGCTTTTCGGCAGAAGCGTCCTCAACTGCACGGGCGATCTTGGAGATCATTGAGTCATCAGCCGCGGCAGTTACACGCAGAGTAAACATTTCATTGAGATTGATGCAGCCTGACATTATTTTGTCGCCCTTGCGGACTGACATGGGGACAGGCTCGCCGTTTACAGCGGAGGTGTCGATTCGCGAAGTTCCCGATTCAACAATGCCGTCGGCAGCGATTCGCTCTCCTGCCTTGATACGGAGAATATCACCGACCTTGATGTCCTCGGACGGAGTGCGAACGAACTCGCCGTTTACCAGAACGTCAGCCTCCTCGACTTTCAGAGAAGCAACATCGGTAATAGCCTTTCGGCTTTTTGCAACAGCGAAGTCCTCGAAAAATTCACCTATGCGGAAGAAAAGCACTACGCCGACAGCCTCGGTGAAATCGCCCAGAGCGAAAGCGCCGATAGTTGCGACAGTCATGAGGAAATTCTCATCAAAGAAGTTTCCTGCTTTTATATTTTTAAATGTAGATTTGAGAATATTGAATCCGAGAATAAGGTAGGCCGCGATGTATACTCCGAGTGTAATCGGGAAGATATCCAATGTGTGTTCGAGAATAATAGCCGCTACAAAAACTGCTATACCTATTAAAAGAAGTATGAGTCCATGATCGTCACCGTGAGAGTGACTGTGTTTATGTTCTTCCTCGTGTTTGTTCTCGTGATCATCACCGCAGCAGCAAGAATCGCCGTGTTCGTGGTGGCGGTGGTGCTCACCGTGATGTTCATGGCTGTGACCGTGACTCTCGGGAACAAACTCAACGCCTGCCTCAATGGAGTTGGCGATCTTGTTCATCTGCGTGAGAGTATCATCGGTTATTTCTCCCTCGACTTTGAGCTTCATCATCGCAAAATTGAGAACCGCCTTGTCAATGCCGTCCATTTTGTTAATGGCTTCTTCGATTTTTGCACCGCAGTGAGCACAACCGAGATTTTCAACGGAATATGTAACCGTTTTATGCTCGTGTTCATGCTCATGATCGTGATCGCAGCAATCGCCGTGTTCGTGGTGGTGATGTTCACCATGGTGTTCGTGGCTGTGACCGTGACTTTCGGGAACAAACTCAACACCTGCCTCAATTGAGTTAGCGATCTTGTTCATCTGTGTGAGCGTGTTATCGGTGATATTTCCGACAACTTTAAGCTTCATCATCGGGAAATTGAGGACTGCTTTTTCAATGCCGTCCATTTTGTTTATCGCTTCTTCTATCTTACCGCCGCAATGAGCGCAGCCAAGGTTTTTAATCGAATAAGTTTTTTCCATAGAGAAAGATCCTTTCGTAATCATATGAATAATTGTTCATATGATTACTATAGCACATAAGAAAGCTTTTGTCAATAGTTTTCAGAAATTTTATTGTGATAAGATTGCATTTTTTTCGGAAAGTGCTATAATTATAGATATTGTTATCGAAAATAAGGCAAAAAGTCGATAAGTTTTATTATGCTAACAACTTTTAAAAATTATTTTGGATTTTTTCGTCATTTTCACTCCTGAAAATCACTTATATATGAAAGCTTTCATATAACTTCGCGGCTGATGTCGCGGGAGGATCACGAATCGCTATTTGCAGAGCGGTTCTGAAAAAGGAGTGAGACCTATGACTGCCGATACGAAAATCTTTGTCGGAGGTGACGCAGCAATTTCTACAGCATTTGAACCTGATAATATGATACAGCAGCGTGATAACAGCGTTAACCGGCTTATAATCGAATGCAGAACATCTAAGGAGAGCCTCGCTGAGCTTTATGAGATGTTCAAAAAGAGCGTTTTTGCCGTTGCATTCGGAATAACAGCCGATTATCATCTCGCAGAGGACTGTGTTGCCGAAACTTTTGTCAGACTTACCACGGTACGCAATTTCTCCGAAAAGAAAGGTGACGGCAAAGGTTTTATCCTGACAATAGCACGCAACGTTGCATTGGAGCTTCGCCGCAGATACCAGAAAGAAGCAGCAAATTTTATAATACAGAGCTACGGCGAGGCGGAGCAGACTGTCGAGGACAGTATATTCATAAATCACCTTCTAAAGCACCTTAATGACAAGCAGAGACAGATAGTTATACTGAGGTGTTGTGCGGAACTGCAATTCAGGGAGATAGCAAAAATTATGAAATGTCCCGAAACAACAGTAAAATCAAGATACAAAAAGGCAATATCGATCCTACAGGAAAAGGCAGGTGAAGATCGGTGACAAATGAGAAATATAACGAAAATCAGGAGTTTGAAAAACTGCTGAGAGAGAAAATGGATCAGCTTTCCGATTCCGTAGATTGCTTCGACAAAATTTCTGCAAGGGCTTTTCCTGAAAAAAGTTCGGATTTTTCCGACAGCGAGCTGTTCGTAAGTGACCTTGAAAATGTGACCGGCAAACGCAGGGGAGCAGTCTTTCTCAGGTGGACTGCCGCGGCTGCTGCGATCGTGCTTTGTGTGGGAGTTCTTCCGAAAACCGCAATCATGAATAATTTCCTTGCCAATATCGGCAAGAATAGAAACGAGCTTTACAGCAGTATGATCTCGGAAATCGAATCCGAGACACAGCTTAACGATTACCGCCAATATGATGTAACTCTGAGCGAGTATCTTGCAGATGATTTTCTTATTACTCCGCTTTATAGCTGTCCGTTTGAGGACGTTGACAGAGAAGATATGAGGGTAAGGATATTCATCAGGGAAAATGATGGCTTGCTGACCAATCAGGTTTACGCGGTCGAGTACAGCGGAGACTATACAGAGTCGAACTTTATAGCCGTTGCCGAATCGGAGGCAAAATTCACCGATGAGGAACTTGCGGATTTTGACTCCGGCAATGCGGAATACACCGACGCTGTCGAGAAACTCCGATCTGCTGTTGAAGAAATGACAAAAGAGAACGGTTATTCAACGCTTGATCTGAAAAAGTACACAGGAGACGGCACAAATTCGGATATGGCGGCATCGTTTTCATACGAAACTCTGATAAGAGAGGGGGAGCAGATCTATCCGATCGCTGTCTATGCTCTTTATCACAACTCGCATGAGAATGGCGGGATCAAGTATTATTACGATTTCAGTTGCTACAAGTATGAAAATGATGAGCCAGTTCCTGCCGAACTGTCGGACGAGGCGTTCAAGTGGAGAAATGCGGTCGGCTTTGACGGATGTCAGATAACTCCTAAGCAGAGTGGATCGCGTTTTGAGAGAAAAGAAATGCTCTCGGCTGTATCGGATATTTCGCTTTGTGCGTGGGTCGTGCCTTTAGAAAATTATGACGGCGAGAGCGGAGCAATGCCGCTGACTCTTGCGGAGAAATCGACATATGGATTTTCCACACTTGGTTCTGTTGATATGCCATATGACAACATAATAAGAAAGACAGCTAAGGTGTACATTGATTATAAGAGTGGAACTGACCAATATATTTTAGCCAAAGGAAATGACTTTGAGACGGAACGGCAAATACAGACTAATGAAAGCACATATACAGAGCGTCAGGCGGAAGAACTGAGCAGACTTCAGGAGGAACAAGGGCAATTGGAGGATGAGATGGAAAAGGAAGCTCTTGAAAGCACATATACAGAGCGTCAGGCGGAAGAACTGAGCAGACTTCAGGAGGAACAAAGGCAATTGGAGGCTGAGATAGAAAAGAAAGTTCTTGAAGGCTCATATATCAGCGGCGAATCTGCTGTTCCGTAAGAAAGACTCGAAACGGTTAAAGGTTTGATTGACAGCTCGCTTTAAGTATTACAAAAGAGAGTAAGAATAAAATTTTAACAGACTAACAAATAAACAGCAGAATCGCGTTTTGCGGTTCTGTTGTTTTTTCAGAAAAAGTCCGTGCTCTCCCGCATATAATTTACCACATTATATATAGGTGGTGGGAGAATGGTTTGCGGACTTGAGGATCTTAGGTGCAAGGAGGTCATTGATGTAAAGACGGGCGAGAGACTTGGCTACATTGACGATGCGGAGATAAATATTGACACGGCGGAGGTTTCGGCATTTGTGATATATGGTAGAAGGGGGATTTTTGGCGTTTTCGGCAGGGAGGAGGACATAGTGATACCGTGCGCCGACATAAGAGTAGTCGGGAGCGATATAGTCCTTATAGAGCGGAGCGAAGCCTTGAGGTTGTCACATATTACAAATAAAAGAAGAATAAGTTTGCAAAGTTTGTTTAAATGACGATATATAAACTCTTGAAAAAAAATGAAGAAAATGCTATAATATTAAGGCAATTCGCACGCTTGTACTTTTGCAGGTTGGTGTGCCCGTTGGGCATTTACTGCAAGCTAAGTCGGGCGGAGGATTAATTTTAACCAATTTTAAGGAGGACTACACCATGGGAGTAGTATCAATGAAGCAGCTTCTTGAGGCAGGCGTTCACTTCGGACACCAGACAAGAAGATGGAACCCGAAAATGGCTCCGTACATTTTCACAGAAAGAAACGGAATTTACATCATCGACCTTCAGAAGACAGTTAAGAAGCTCGAAGAAGCTTATCTTTTCGTTCGTGACCTCTCAGCAGAGGGCGGCGAAGTTCTCTTCGTAGGTACAAAGAAGCAGGCTGGAGATTCCGTTAAGGAAGAGGCTACTAGAGCAGGCGCTCACTATGTAAACGCAAGATGGCTCGGCGGTATGCTCACAAACTTCAAGACTATCCAGACAAGAATCAAGAGACTTGAGCAGCTCCACACAATGGAAGAGGACGGCACATTCGCTCTTCTCCCCAAGAAGGAAGTTGTTAAGCTCAACCTCGAAATAGAGAAGCTTGAGAAGTTCCTCGGCGGTATCAAGAACATGAAGAAGCTCCCCGCAGCTCTCTTTATCGTTGACCCCCGCAAGGAAAAGATCGCTGTAGCTGAGGCTAAGAAGCTCAACATCCCGATCGTTGCTATCGTTGACACAAACTGCGATCCTGATGAAGTAGATTACGTTATCCCCGGTAACGATGACGCTATCAGAGCTGTAAAGCTTATCGCAGGCACTATTGCAAATGCGATCATCGAAGGCAGACAGGGCGGCGACGCTGAGGCTGCTGAGGCTCAGGCAGAAGTAGCTGAGACAGAAGAGGCTGCTGAATAATCATCACAAGCATTCAAGGGCTGCTGTCACATTCGGCAGCAGCCGATTTTTATTAAATTTTGGAGGTAATAACAATGGCAAAGGTTTCAGTTGCAGAAATTAAAGAGCTTATGAAGTCAACAGGCGTTGGCATGATGGACTGCAAGAAGGCTCTTGAGGCTAATGACGGCGATATGGACAAGGCTGTAGAGTTCCTCAGAGAAAAAGGACTCGCTACACAGGCTAAGAAGAGCGGCAGAGCTGCTGCTGAGGGCGTTGTAACAGCAGTTGTAAAGGGCAATGTAGGCGTTCTTCTCGAAGTAAACACAGAGACAGACTTCGCTGCAAATACTGACGATATCAAGAATTTCGTAAATGCAGTTGCTAATACTATCATTGAGAAGAATCCTGCTGACGTTGAGGCTCTCAAGGCTGAGACTATCAGCGGTGGTACAGCTACAGTAGGCGAAGTTCTTACTGAGCTTGCCGGTATGAAGATCAGAGAAAACATCGTTATCCGTCGTTTCGTAAGACTTGAGGGTGTTCTCGCTTCTTACATCCACAACGGCGGCAGCATCGGCGTTCTCGTTAAGCTCGACACAGAGCTTTCCGCAGAGCAGGTTGCTGCTATCGGTAAGGACGTTGCAATGCAGTCCGCAGCTCTTAATGCTCCTTATCTCAACCGTGAGCAGGTCCCTGCTGAGGTTATCGAGAAGGAGAAGGAGATCATGCTCGCACAGATGGCTGAGGATCCCAAGATGGCTTCCAAGCCCGAGCAGGTTCGCGTTAAGATCGTTGAGGGCAAGGTTGGCAAGTACTACAGCGAGAATTGCCTCCTTGAGCAGGCATTCGTTAAGGACGACAAGCTTTCAGTTCAGAAGTACGTTGACGAAGAGGCTAAGAAGCTCGGCGGTTCTATCAAGGTCGTTGATGTTATCCGTTACGAGAGAGGCGAGGGTGTCGAGAAGAAGGAAGACAATCTTGCTGACGAAGTAGCTAAGATGATCAAGTAATCGTATCATTGTTCAATCAGGGCGCAGTTTCATTCTGCGCCACTTTGTTAAGGGTGAAAGGTGATTTACATGAAAAAGAAAACGTCTATACTTTTTGTTATCGGAATCCTTGGTCTTATCGTTGTTATCGCAGGATTCAACGAGTTCAAGCTTCTTGTGAGCGGCAGAAAAGTTGACCTCAATACTGCTTCGATCAGCGATTTTGACAAGCCTGCTTTGATCGACGGCAAGGTGGACTTTGTTTACGGTCCGTTTGCAACTCTTGAGGAAACTCAAAAGACCTACGGTGTAACGACCGGCAAGACCGAGACAAATTTCTACATTGTAGGAAATTTCAGCGGTGAAATGTATGAATCGTGGGAAAATGGCGAGCTTGAGTTTGATACTTTCTACACGGTTCTTTCAGTTGCTGATAAGGACAAGCAGAAGGAACTCGACGCTGCTGCTGAGGACTGGGTAAATTATTTGACCAGTGAAGATGAGAATGAAGCTCCGCCCTACTACTCAATCGAGATAAAGGGCAAGCTTGAAAAGCAGGTCAAGGACGATGATTATAAGCAGTATTACTCCGAGGCTCAGGACGACCTGTCGAATGTTTCTGTTGAAAAGGACGAATACGCTGAACTTATGATAACTAACGGCGAAGTAAAGGCTACATTTACATATGTTTTCTTCTCGCTCGGACTTATTCTCGGAATAGGCGGCATTGCTCTCGGAATCCTCTCGGCTGTTTCTGATTCCAAAAAGAAGAAGCTTGAAGAGCAGTCAGCAATGACAAATGATGAAACATTTAACGGCTGATTCTGATATCGGCTGAAATATGCGCTTGTGCAATTACTACAAAAGCACAGGCGCATTTTTGTATGTTTCCCTATTGCAGTAAATCTTGAAATATGTTATAATTTAATTAATTGGATAATCTGCCTAAATTAACAGGAGTGCAAATATGAATAAAAACATAAATTTACTTGCTGCTTCAATAGGAAAGGTCATCGTCGGCAAGGACGATACCGTGCTGAAGCTTATATCCGCGCTTCTCTGCGAGGGTCATGTCCTGCTTGAGGACGTGCCGGGCGTGGGAAAAACCCAGTTGATCACTGCACTTTCACGCTCTATCGGCGGCAGTTTCAACCGTATACAGCTTACTCCCGACGTTATGCCGTCGGATATTGCAGGATTTACAATGCTCGATTCCACTACCGGTGAATTTGTTTACCGTGACGGGGCGGTAATGTGCAACTTCCTGCTTGCCGATGAAATAAACCGTGCTTCACCGAAGGTTCAGTCCGCTCTGCTTGAGGCAATGGAGGAGCGGCAGATAAGTCTTGACGGTGTGACCCATGCGCTCCCGAAGCCGTTTCTCGTAATGGCTACGCAGAATCCCGTTGAGACTTATGGTACATTCCATCTGCCCGAGGCTCAGATGGATCGTTTCTTCATGAAACTCTCAATGGGTTATCCTTCGCCGGAAGAAGAGGTGAAGATTCTCGAACGCACCGAAATGCACAATCCGATAAGCAATATCGAAGCTCCGGCAATGACTGTTGACGATATTATTGCAATGCAGGACGAAGTAAGGAGGATACGCGTTACCGATCAGATAAAGTCTTACATCGTGAATATAGTTGCCTCCACAAGAAACGACCGCAATACGGTTCTGGGAATCAGTCCGCGCGGCAGTATTGCCCTTTACAAGGCGGCAAAAGCTTTCGCGTACATATATGAGCGCGAGTATGTTACTCCCGATGACGTGAAGCTTGCGGCTGTGCCTGTTCTTGCCCACAGAATAATACTTTCACCGCAGGGCAAGACCGAATTTTCAACAAACGAGGCATACATACAGTCACGTCTCGATTCCGAACCCGTGCCTGCAATGGGAAACCGATAATGAAAAATATTATTCATTATGTGAGCATTGCCGCGATAGCGTTTTTGGTTTACATTTTCACGTTTTACATTGACGGCGAAATGGGAGTTATCCTGTTTGCGTTCCTGATAATCGCGCCGCTTACGTCAATGCTTTTCACGGTTTATGCAAGAAAACGCATGAAGATATCGCTTGACTGTGACGCTTATGTTCCAAAGGGCAGCAGTCTCAGTGTGAATGTTACCATTGAGAAAACGGGATTTTTCCCGTTTGCCGTCATTGAGATAAAGCCTTCTGTTTCGGCGGTTTTCGGCGGGACTGGCAAGGTTTACAGACTCTCGATGCTCAGCACACGCAGTAAAAGCTTTACGTTCAGCGTGGACGCTCTTGTCGGCGGAAACGGCTCGATCAATTTGGAATCCGTTTATTCTTGCGGATTTCTCGGATTTCTCAGGCTCAAAGTTAAGCAGGGGCTTCCCGAAGCGATATCTGTCGGAGTTATCCCAGATATCCCCGATGTGAAAACGAGTTCTCAACTTTATAGATCTGTTTCGGACGCGGTAGTAACGAGTGATGATGAGGAGGAAAATGATTCCTCGGCGATTTTTTCGGCAAATACGGCTCCCGGCTACGAGCACAGGGAGTATGTTCAGGGTGATCCGCTCAAGCGTATCAACTGGAAACTTTCCACCAAAAAGTCAAAGCTCATGGTTCGTCTTGATGAGGCGGTCGCATCGGTTCAGCCGGTCGTTATTTTGGATCTGTACCGAAAGGGCGCGGCTGACGAAAAGGAGGCTGTTCTTGATGAGGAGCAGATAATACGCTCGGCGTTCGGACTTGCTTCGACTCTCGTAAAGCACGGTATATCCTGCCGTTTCGCCTACAGAACTGCCTTTGGAGACGTAGCGGTGGAGAGCATTGATTCTCCGGCTTATCCCGAGCAGCTTTTGCTGAAAGTTCTCTCGGCGAAGGTTGAGACTGACAGGCACATTGACGTGTCACAGATCGACGATTCCGTCTGTGCGTGCATGATAGCGACTACGGACGCAGGCGGTGATTTTACCGCAATAGCCGATAAACTCGGAAACGGCGGTAATGTGAATCTTATCGGAGTTTCCGTGAGAACGCCGAATGCTACTTCGCTGCCGCTATGGTATCTTGACGAAGATAATAACTTTAAGTTGGTATAGAATATGAAAGAAAGAGAGAAAAAACACCTTTCCGCCAAGGCATTTCTGCTGAGGACGCTTGCTGATCCTGTTCTGATATACGCGGCAGTCACAATGACCGCGATAATGTATCACTATCGAAGTTCGCTTGCGATTCCTTACGGCATAGGTGCATATGTCGTTGGCTGGCTGGTGTTCAGAATATTTGATTTCATAAACAAGCACAAGCTGCTCGGATTTGCCGCTTATATCGCACTTTTCATCATGTTCATTTTCGGAGTCCGCGCATCAATAGAAATAGGGCAGAGCGGCTATCCCATTTCGTGGGGAGTATGGTTTCTCTCGCCGCAGGACACCGTTGAATACAACAGTGGATACACCTTCGCGATATACCTGCTGTTCCTGATATTCATGCTTTCAGTCATCTATTACTTCACTCGGGTACGGTACAGGATATTCATGAATTTCCTGATCTTCATAATTCCGTTTGCTATTTACGGCAAGGAATTTGAGAAAATGCCGACAATATACATAATCCTGCTGTGTGTAGGCTATGTCATGATGATGATATATTTCAGGGAACTTCGCGGTGATGAAAAGACGGAAATTGTTGTCAAAGACGAGGTCTGGAAACCTGTTGCGGTCTATGCGGTCGTATTCGCGGTCGCGGCGGCGGTTGTTCCAAAACCTGCTATAGAAGCGGACAGAACTGTGCTTGAAACTCTTATTTCAGCCGAGCAATTCACCGACAGGCTCGTTTCCATGCTGAATATTTTCCGTGACTCCACTTCCTCAGAGCAGTTTACGGGGAATATGAGCAATGAGCCGATATACTATGCGGCTGCAAGTGAGCCTTTAAGGCTCAAGACTTCGTCATTTTCAAGCTACGATTTCACGAATGACTCGTGGTCGATAATGAAAACCGATGACGATGATCCGATAAACAGTCTTGACACGACATTCAGACAACGTTTCGATGATCTGCCGATGCAGATCACCAATGCGCAGGATCTTCCGAAAGCGATTCTTCTGGCGGCACAGGTGGACAGTGAATTTGCGGAAAAGTATGGCTTATCGGATTTTTCCGAGACTGATCTTGCGTTTCCGCAGGAAAAGACTGTGAGCATATTCACTGCAAGCAGTAATACGTCACAGTTCACGGCACAGTTTGCACCCGTTCCACAGTATGCGCAGCAAATGACCGATACCTCATACAATGGACAGATAGCGCTTATATATTCGGGACTTATATACGCTGTCGATGAAAGATTCGACTATAACGAAAGGTTTGATTTCACCTACAGTTCGGAAAGAGCACTCTCCAGCCCGATTAACAAGCAGTTTTTTGACACACTTGACACTGAGGATTATGCTGAAATGCTGCGCGAAGCGAGGAGTGCGCTCTTTGCCGGGAAATACGATATCGAATCAGGTGACTGGGTGGACGACACCGAGGACTGGGAGCACTATTGGAATGTTCTCAGAGATGAAACGAACCTATACACATATTACGAAAAATATCTGCTCGATTACAGTGATAATCAGCGTATTCTGGAGCTTGCACAAAAGCTCACGGAGGGCGTGGATTCAGACTATGAAAAGGCAAAGATACTCGAGCAGTATTTCTATAATAACGACTACATCTACGATACAGGCTACCTAAAAAAAAGCACGGACAATGCTGAAACTTTTCTCTTTGAGACTAAGACGGGTGTCTGCTATGAGTACGCGACATCAATGGTACTTCTTGCAAGAGCTGCGGGTATCCCTGCACGCTACTGCGAGGGCTACAACATGACACAGGAGCTGGAAAGCAATGAACGCTACAAGTACTATGTAGCAACTTCGCAGTCAGCTCATGGTTTCCCTGAACTCTACATCAGGGGGTACGGCTGGGCTTCATTTGAGCCTACGCTGACAGACGCTCCTGCTCAGGCTCAGACTTCGAGTACTACAGACAGTCTTGCGCGTGCAGGTGCGGTGATTTTTGCCGCTGCTCTGCTGGTACTTATACTCGCACTGTTCTCTCCTGTGATCTCGCACAAATTCTTCCTTATTCGCATGCGAAGAAAAAATCCCGATGAAACATCGGCTGCGGTCATGCACAGGATATGCCGTCTCTGCGGCATAGGCAGCGCAAGCACCTCCAACGAGGCGGTGCAGAAAGTCCTGCAGAGTGCAGGGGTGGATATTTCAGAGTTGGCGGAAATGTTTGATAAGTCCGCTTATGGCGGAATATCGCTCAATGAAGAGGAAAAGGCGGCATTGCTTGCTGATTACATCAAAGTTTACGATGCGCTTAAAGAGAAAAAGAAAACAAGGCGCAGAAGGGTAAAAAATACCTGATCGGAGGTAGCTATGCACACAAAAATTTCTAAGGGGGCTGTGAGCACGTTTCTTGCTGTGCTCATGATCGTTGTTTCTCTTACGGGAAACTTATTTTACAACCAGAATTCGGCTGCGGCTGATGATTATCACAGTTGGACACAGATCGATTCCCGCTGGGGAAGCGTTCCAATGGGCAACACCACTGTTGCAAAGTCGGGTTGCCTTATTACCTCGCTCTCAATTATGGCCATGCACTCGCAGTCGATAGACAGCGCGGCTTTGAGCAAGCTCGGGATAAGCAGCACTTCACAGTTCAACCCCGGAGTTCTCGCGAATGCCTACACTGCTAACAATGGCTTTACGAGCGGCGGCGCAATCGCGAGCTGGGGCACTATCGGGCGAATTATCCCGAACATAACGTTCATTAAAGACGCGAACCTCTCAAGTACTACTCAGAGCGGAGTTGTATCCGAACTGAAACAAATGCTTGATTCCGGTACACACGTTATTCTCAATGTCAACGGATATCATTGGGTGTACATTGAAGGAGTTGTCGGCAGTAAGGTCTACATGATCGACCCCGGCTCGTCCGAAACAGATCTCTTTGCAAAGTACGGGGTTTCAGGCGGAAATGAATACTGGGCGCTGAAGGGCAGCAAGGCTCCGTACTATACATCGCCTGCTGTGACGACGACCACAACTACCAAAACTACGACCACTACTGTAAAGACAACGACAACAACTACCCGAACCACAACAACGACAGCCAAGAGAACTACGACAACGACGACCACAACTACAACGAAAACAACAACTACCACGACTGTGACGACAACTACAACGACCACGACAGCCCTAGCTTACGAGACAGGGGAGTACATATATAATGGCGATGACTCCGTGAAAGTCTGCTCGCTTACCGGCGGAAACGGTATTGTTCTTGCGTCCATGCAGAAAGGACACATTGTCGAGATCATAAGCGTTTACGGCAGTGAGGGGCTTGTTGATCTCGGCGGCAGCAACGGTTGGGTCGAATTGTCAAAACTCACTCTTGTTGAGGACAATACTGAACACGCGGCAGGTGATATCAACAATGACGGCACGGCGGACAAATACGACCTTGCTCTGCTGAACGAGTACCTGTGTCTGGGTTCGTCTATGCCGGAGGGAATTTCCGTCTTTACGGCGAACGAGCGAAAGGCAGCCGATGCGAACGGCGACGGAATAATCGATAAAAACGACGTATTGGCTTTCATTATGCTGATATGCAGTTAAGGAGAAATACACATGGAATGGACAGAAGTTAACATCTACACGACCACCGAGGGAATAGAGCTTGTTTGCTCTAAGCTCACAGATATCGGAGTAAAGGGATTCGCTATCCGCGATGCGGAGGATTTCAAGGAGTTTCTTGAAAACAAGAACGGTCAATGGGACTACATTGACAAAGATCTTCTTGGACTTACCGATTGTGAGACCTGTATCACGGTTTATATCCCCTCGAACGATCAGGGCGCGGAAATGCTTACGGCTATAAAGTCAATGCTCAGCGAAATGCGCGCAAATGATACTGAAAAGCTCTACGGCAGACTCGAAGCTGAGCTTACAAGTATCCGCGAGGAGGACTGGGCGAATAACTGGAAGCAGTATTTCAAGCCTTTCAAGGTTGGTGAAAAGCTTGTTATCAAGCCGTCGTGGGAGGATTACGACAATGCCGATAACCGTGTGATACTTGAGATTGATCCCGCGTCAAGCTTCGGAACAGGCAAGCATCACACAACGCGCCTCTGCCTTGAGTTGCTTGAAAAGAATCTCAATAAGGGTGACAATCTGCTCGACATGGGCTGCGGAAGCGGAATTCTTTCGATCGGCGCAATGCTCCTCGGAGCAGGCAGTGCTGTCGGTGTGGATATCGAAGAAAATGCTGCCGCAACGGCGCTTGAAAATGCGGAAAAGAACCATATTTCGCCCGATGTTTACAAGACGTACTATGGAAATATCCTCAGTGATGAAAAGCTTGCCTCCGAGATAGACCGCAAGTATGACATAATAACCGCGAATATCGTGGCTGACGTTATAATTGAAATGAAGGACTACTTTGTGAGATACCTTAAAAAGGGCGGAATCCTGATCATTTCGGGCATTATCGAGGAGCGTATGGACGAGGTTATAGCTGCTGTTGAATCGGCAGGTTTCTCGAATCCCGAACCCTATGTAAAGGAAGGCTGGGCGGCCGTAAAGTTTACTTTGTAATATTGTGCTTTCGCATTATATTGATAAATAATTAATTTTAAGGAGAATAGAACCATGGCATTTTTTAAGAAGAAAAATCAGAAGGCAGAAGAAGTTGAACAGCAGAAGAAAGATCCCGCAGCGGATCTCAAGGCTGTTATCCTCAACGCCCTCAACGATAAACTGAACGGTACTCTTTACGATGACTGCGTTATCATGCCCAAGGGTTATACTGTTGACGTTCAGGTCAGCAGGCACGAAGTGAAGGACGAGATACACATTATGCAGGTCGTTTTCATCATCAAGAACGATGAATTTGACGAGCCGCTCATCGAGCCCGTTGACGCACAGGGAACAACAGAGGAGGAAGCTGCAAAGATGTCCGTAGATATTTTCTTCGGCTCAGTATGGCATCCGCTCGACCAGTCCATGACCAAGAAGAATCCCGTGCACATTTCTGTTGACTACCTCAGACAGCATTATGATTTTGATATGTACTGCCAGTCCGTTGTCAGAATTGGCGTTAAGGACAAGCAGCCCACAATGCTCGTGAATTTCATCAAGGACGATATCCCGAAGTACCTCGGTTCAAAGAAGTACTATTGGATAAGAATGTACCTTGCAAAGTTCAAGGAGAAGAAGATCATTGAAGTTCGCGTAAATGGTTCTGTATGCTCCGAGCTTAATCAGCGCTTCAAGGAATACATTGATTCGTGGGAGGATACCGATAACTTCGTCTGCGAAAAGCAGTACGCTATTTTCGTACAGCGTGAGGAGGATAAGTGCCCCTTCAAGAAGGAAGTTGTTGTAAATGCCGCAAGAGAGGCTATTTCAAGCATGGAGAAAATCGCAAATCAGGACGATTATCTCGCAATGATGAAGCGAATCGAAGAAATAACAGGCGATAAGTCTCTCGCTTCTGAGATCAGGATATTCGTTCCCGAGATTCTCGCAAAGCTTACACTTGGCTACCGCGAGGGCGATAACCTTTACCTCATCGAGGACGACGGCAACGGCGGACAGTCCAGCATTGAGTTCAAAAAGACCCAGCTCCGTTCGTATTTTTACATTCAGCAGGTTCTCATTGAGTATCTCAGCAAGCGTCCGTCTCAGGAGAATGTATCGAAAATCGTTACAAACAGCGTTGCATTCCGCGAAATGAGAAAGGTCATGGACAGCGCCAAGGAGAAAGGTCAGGAGGTAAAGCCTGCCGATATGTACGTTCCCGGAACTTCGTACAGGATCGCTGCTGATAATTATAAGGTTTGGTAAGCCGATCACTGCGGTTTTGCTGTGAAAATTACGGAAAACTGCAAAAAAATGCTTGACAAAATCTTCTGGATATGATAGAATATATTTGCCGCTTGTAAACAGGCTCTTAAAGTCATGCAAATGCGCCTGTAACAGCGAGTTTATTGAAAAGGCAGGTGCCGCAATATGTACGCAGTTATTGAAACCGGCGGAAAGCAGTATCAGGTTAACGAAGGAGACGTTATCTTCATCGAAAAGCTCGCAGCTGAGGCTGATGAGACAGTTACTTTCGACAAGGTAGTAGCTCTCGGAGCAGATGATGGTCTCAAGGTTGGAACACCTTATGTTGACGGAGCAGCTGTTGAGGCTAAAGTAATCAAGAACGGCAAGGCTAAGAAGATCACAGTCTTCACATACAAGCCCAAGAAGGGTGAGAAGAAGAAGCAGGGTCACAGACAGCCTTACACTCAGGTCAAGATCGAAGCTATCAAGGCTTGATCATGATTCGTGCAGAGTTCTGCGAAAGCAACGGACTCCTCAATGGCTTTAAGATAAGCGGACACGCAGGATACGCAGAAAGCGGACAAGATATCGTCTGCGCTGCGGTCTCCTCGGCAGTTTCGCTCGCTGCAAATATCATAACTGACGGTTTTCATGCGGATGCTGAGGCTTCCGACAGTGACGGCGCGGTAACTCTTACCGTAAACAAGCCCGATGAGAGAACTCAGGCAGTTTTGACTATGCTCAGAGAGCAGCTTGGTATTATCCTTGAGGAATTTCCAAAAACGATTAAAATCACAATTTCGGAGGTGTAAGTATGTTAAAGATCAGTATGCAGTTCTTCGCTCATAAGAAGGGCGTTGGTTCTACAAAGAACGGACGTGACTCTGAGGCAAAGAGACTCGGTGTCAAGAGAGCAGACGGTCAGATCGTTAAGGCCGGCAACATTCTCGTTCGTCAGAGAGGAACTCACATTCATCCCGGCGAGGGCGTAGGTATCGGTTCTGATGATACATTATTCGCTACAGTAAGCGGAAGAGTTAAGTTCGAGCGTTACGGACGTGACCGTAAGAAGGTTTCTGTTTACGCTGAACAGTAACTATTAACAAGTATAAATCCCGAGCTTGTGCTTGGGATTTTCTTTTGAGAAAACAGGAGGGCGTAAAATGTTTGTCGATCAGGCGAAAATTAAGATCAAAGCAGGCGATGGCGGTGACGGAGCTGTTTCCTTTCACCGTGAAAAATATGTGGCTGCGGGCGGTCCGGACGGCGGCGACGGCGGCAGAGGCGGAGACGTTGTCTTTCAGGTGGACGACAATTTTTCGACCCTTATAGATTTCCGCTATAAGAGAAAGTATGCCGCACAGAAGGGCGAGAACGGCAGTTCTCGCAATTGCACGGGCAAGAGCGCTCCGCCGCTTATTGTAAAAGTTCCGCGCGGAACTATAGTGCGTGATGCAAAAACAGGCAGAATTATGGCGGATATGTCCACAGACGAGCCAAAGGTCATCGCAAAGGGCGGCAACGGAGGAAAGGGAAATGTTCACTTTGCCACTTCTACGCGACAGATCCCGCGTTTTGCTAAGCCGGGATTTCCGGGCGAGGAGTTCGAGGTTACTCTTGAGCTTAAACTTCTTGCGGACGTTGGACTCGTAGGCTTCCCGAATGTCGGAAAATCGACTCTTATCTCGGTCGTAAGTGCGGCTAAGCCGAAAATCGCGAACTATCACTTCACCACTCTCACGCCCGTTCTCGGCGTGGTAAGGGTAGACGAGGAGCGTTCGTTTGTAATGGCTGATATCCCAGGTCTTATTGAGGGCGCCGGTGACGGAGTCGGTCTCGGTCACGAGTTCTTGCGCCATGTCGAGCGCTGCCGCCTTATCGTCCATGTTGTGGACGTTTCCGGTATCGAGGGACGTGACCCCAAGGAGGATTTCGAGATAATCAACACAGAGCTTGCAAAGTTCAACGAGGAACTTGCTCAGCGTCCTCAGATCGTTGCTGCAAACAAATCGGATATGGCTTCTGAGGAGCAGATAGAGGCTTTCCGCAGCTATATTGAGGAGAAGGGACTGCCTTTCTTCTGCATTTCCGCAGCGACCACAAAGGGTACTTCCGAGCTTATGGACAAGGTCGCCGAGGTTCTCGACACGCTCCCTCCGATCAAGGAGTTCGAGGCAGAGCCTATTCCTCAGCAGGAACTTGACGAAATGCTGGGTGTGGACAAGAAGTTTGAAATAGATGTAGAGGACGGAGTTTACTACGTCGAGGCACCGTGGCTTCAGCCGATAATGCGCACCGTTGACCCCGACGACTACTCATCGCTGCAATATTTCCAGCGAGTTCTCATAAACAGCGGTATAATCGCAAAGCTTGAAGAAATGGGCGTTCAGGAGGGTGACACTGTCAACCTTGAGGGCTTTGAGTTCGACTTTGTATATTGATATGAGCAGAGAATTTATGACCGAACGCGAGGCAAACACCTACAGTCCTCTCAGCCTTGCGTTTCTGGGGGACAGCGTTTACGATATGCTTGTAAGGGAATATCTTCTGCGAAAGGCGAATATGCCTGTCGCGAAACTCCACTCGGCAAAGATAAAGCTTGTGTGTGCGGAGTTTCAGTCGAATGCATATGAAACACTTGCACAGGCTCTTGACGAACACGAACTTGCTGTCCTGAAAAGAGGACGAAACGCTACGGGAAACACAGTTCCCAAACACGCCGAGGCGGCTCAGTACCGCAGAGCTACCGCGGTCGAGTGCCTGTTCGGGTATTTACAGCTCACAGGCAGAACAGAGCGCATAACCGAGCTGTTTGAACTTATAATCAGTGAAAATAGTTCTGATATTGAATAGATAGGAGCGAAAAATATGTCAGGTCATTCAAAATGGAATAATATCAAGCGTAAAAAGGAAGCAACGGACGCTGTTAAGGGCAAGATCTTCACAAAGATCGGACGTGAGATAACAGTAGTTGTCCGCGAGGGCGGCCCTGACCCGAACAACAACAGCAAGCTTCGCGACCTTATCGCAAAGGCAAAGGCAAACAACGTGCCTAACGACAACATCGAGCGCGTTATCAAGAAAGCTGCCGGCGGCGAGGATAAAAATAACTACGAGAACATCACTTATGAAGGATACGGCCCCAACGGCGTAGCTGTAATCGTTGAGTGTCTTACTGACAACAGAAACAGAACAGCAGGCGAGGTGCGCCATTATTTTGATAAGTTCGGCGGAAATCTCGGAACTATCGGCTGTGTATCGTTCATGTTCAGCAGAAAGGGCATAGTAGTGCTCGAAAACACGGGACTTGACGAAGATACTGTAATGGACGACGTTTTCGAGTGCGGCGGCGATGATTTCGATATCAATGAGGAAACTGTTGAGATCGAGTGTGCTCCCGAGAATCTCCATGCTGTCCGTGAGGGACTTACTGCAAAGGGCTATAATGTGCTCTCTGCCGAGTCCGAGATGATACCTGCAAACTACACTACTCTCACAGATGAGGATCAGATAAAGAAGATGAATCTTCTCCTTGAGCACCTTGAGGACAACGATGACGTTCAGAACGTTTATCATAACTGGGAGATGCCCGAAGATGAGTGAGCGTAATGGCTGTGAACATAGCTAAAGTAGAAAATGATACCGAACTTCACGAAGTTGCCGAGCTTGCGGAAAAAATCTGGCACGAGTGTTTTCCGGGAATAATTTCCGAGGAACAGATCTCGTACATGGTGGACAAATTTCAGTCTTACAATGCCATGAAAAATCAGGTGGACACGCAGGATTACACCTATTTTGCGGTTCGTGATGACGGTGAATTGTGCGGATATATCGGTGCAAAGCCCGAGAGTGATGAGCGCTATTTTCTCAGCAAGCTTTATCTCAGGAGTGACAAGCGCGGCAGGGCAATAGCCTCACAAATGCTGCAAAGGGTCTTTGACGAGGCGAAATCCTGCGGAAAGAGTAATGTCTACCTTACTGTAAACAAGTATAATGACCGCGCTGTTGCAGTCTACAAGGCAAAGGGATTTATCGTTGCAGATACGGCTGAAACTGATATCGGAAACGGTTTCATTATGGACGATTTCATCATGGAGAAAACTCTTTGATGTTTCGATGTGCTAACAGTAATAAATTGACAAGCCATGAAATATATTGTATAATAAAAGCAACTTACTGAGGGAGTAGTTAGCGTATACGATATGCGTGGCAAGCCGACACACTGACCGCTTAGGTCCGGTTTTGTCTTAAATAATGAGACTCAAGTATGGCTTTTTGCTGTACCTGAGTATTTTATCCGGGTACGATATGTGCCCGGATTTTTTTGTCATGGAGGTTTCAATTTATGGGAAAATTTGAACTTATCGCACTTGCGGTCGGACTGTCAATGGACGCTTTTTCGGTGGCGGTCTGTAAGGGGTTGAGCATGAAAAAGCTCAACTATAAGGGCGGAATTATCACCGCGCTGTTTTTCGGCATATTTCAGGCGCTTATGCCTCTTATCGGTTACTTTCTCGGAAGTCGTTTTGAGAGCTACATAAAAGCGTACAGTCATTGGATAGGCTTTGTTCTGCTCGTATTCATCGGTGGAAAAATGATATTTGAGGTCATTTTTGAGAAAGAAGAGGAGAAAAACTCTGGCGAGTATAAGCTTGATATTCCGGAGCTTTTCCTGCTTGCTATAGCAACAAGTATCGACGCGCTCGCGGTAGGTGTCGTATTCGCAACCGAAAGGGTAAACCTTGCGTTTTCTGTGACGGTTATCGGAGTAATGACATTTGCACTTTCACTTGCCGGCGTAATTATAGGCAACAAATTCGGCAATAAGTACGAGAAAAAGGCACAGATCGCAGGCGGAACAATTCTCATTCTTATCGGAGTGAAACTCCTCCTTGACGGACTCGGGGTTCTCAAATAAAACAAAGCGGACGGTTGATTTTCCGTCCGCTTTTTGTATTATCTGATTATTTCGCGCAATCTTTCTGCCAAAGCCTCTGCGGAGCGTTTCGTGTCGCCTGAACCAAAAAGTGCCGAAACCACGGCGATTCCGCAGATTCCACTACCTGTAAGAGTACTTGCGTTTTCAAGCGTTATGCCGCCTATTGCAACGGCGGGAATACTAACACTTGAGCAGATATCACGGAGCTGAGCATTATCTATTCTAATGGCGTTAGTTTTGGTTGGCGAAGGGAAAACTGCCCCGACACCGAGGTAATCCGCACCGTCCGCTTCAGCCTGCCGTGCCTGAGCAACTGTTTTTGCAGTCGCGCCAATGATGAAGTTTTTGCCGCATATTCGCCTGATCTCGGCTACCGGAGCGTCCTCTATACCAACGTGAACACCGTCCGCGCCTGCTTTCAGAGCGGCAGAGTAGTTGTCGTTTATGATGAGCGGAACATTGTATCTGCGGCAGATGTCCTTTACCTTGACAGCTTCCTCAACGAGCTGTGATTCGGAGAGTTCCTTTTCGCGAAGCTGTAATATAGTAACACCGCCCTTTAGCGCGTTTTCAATGGTTTCATAGAAGTCTCTGCTGCCTATGCATTTGCGGTCAGTCACGGCATAGAGCAGTAAGTCCTTTTTATCAAGCATAATTCTCACCTCTGAGCATTTTTATAAGTTCTGGGGGATTTTCCGAGCGCATGAAACCGCTCATTATGCAAGCTCCCGAAGCGCCTGCGGAAAGCACATCTGCAAAATTTTCGGCTGAAATACCGCCTATTGCATAAACCGGCAGAGCAGTTGCTCTTACAGTTTCACGCAGAAAATCAAGACCGCGCGGAGGAAGTCCCTTTTTGCAGTCCGTTGCAAAAACGTGTCCTGCCGTGACATAAGATGCACCGAGACATTCAGCCTCGTGCACATCGGCCGGTGAATGGCATGACGCTCCTATCTCGCTGAACTGCCGCTTTTCACTTTCAGAGAGTGTCCTTAGTATAGCGAGCGGCAGGTGGATACTTTCCGCACCGAGCTGCACTGCCTGTTCCGCAAACGTGTGCAGAGTGCATTTTACGCCGTATTTTCGGCAGAGAGACATTACATCGTTCGCAAGCATTTTGTACTTCTCGGGATCCATATCCTTTTCTCGCAGTATTATCCTGTCCGGACGGGCAGCGGCGATTTTTTCAAGCTGCAAAAGGAAGTCTCCGCCGCATAGACTACGGTTTGTCACACAGATTATTTCAGACATAGAGATAATCGTTGAGCACAGGCTGCAAGCCTTCTTCGGACATATCCTCGTACATCTGCTTAAAGCTTCTGCCGTCATTTATCTCGAACTGCTCGTCACCCTCGGCAGAAGATCCCTTACCCGTGTACTTGCTTTCGTGGTCTCCGATTCCGGTAGAAACTCCCGCGGAGATCTTCGTTGCGGCAATTTTTACGATACCATCGCGGAACTGCTTGCTCTCGCGCGAAGAAACGGTAATTCCTGCGAATGGCAGAAACAGTCGATAAGCACAGAGTATCTGACACAGTTGACTCTCACCTACATCGTGGGGATTGATTTTTCCGTTGTTGATTATCGGGCGGAGTCTCGGGCAGGAGAGCGAAACCTCGGCGTGAGGGTACTTCCTCTGCAAATAGTAAACGTGCAGAGCTGAGGCGAGAGCGTCCTTGCGGAAGTTTGAAAGTCCGAGCAGAGCCGAGCAGGCTATTCCCCTCATGCCGCCCATAAGAGCGCGCTCCTGCGCCTCAAAGCGATAGGGGAAAACTCGCTTGTGACCGAGAAGGTGAAGCTGTTCATAGCGCACACTGTCGTATGTCTCCTGAAAGACCGTCACATAGTCAACTCCGCATTCGTGGAGATAACGGTAGTCCTCAACGTTGACAGGGTATATCTCGATACCTACCATGCGGAAATATTTCCGCGCGAGTTTGCAGGCTTCACCGATGTACTTGATATTGCTTTTCGACCTGCTTTCGCCGGTCAGAATGAGTATCTCCTCCATACCGCTGTCAGCGATTATCTTCATTTCATGCTCTATCTGTTCCATAGTAAGTTTCATGCGTCGTATATCATTGTAGCAGTTGAAACCGCAGTAAACACAGTAATTCTCGCAGTAATTTGCGATATAGAGCGGAGTGAACAGGTAGACCGTGTTGCCGAAGTGCTTTCTTGTCTCGATACGCGCTTTTTCAGCCATTTGTTCAAGGAAAGGCTCTGCGGCAGGGGAGAGGAGCGCCTTGAAGTCCTCGATTCCGATAGAATTCTTCTGCAAAGCGCGCACAACGTCAGCTCCCGTGTAGGAATCAGGGTCAAAGCTGTCCATTTGCGCGAGGACTTTTTGCAGAATATCGGAGTTTATCTGTTCCTGACCCTCCATGTACTTCATATGATCCGTGCGCGAGGAGGGATCGTTTTCAAGCTCATTTTTACGCCTGAGAGCGGAATCAGAGAGCTTTCCCGAGTTTATGATATATTCGTTATCCATGCTGAATCACCTCAATTGCGGAGAAATCCTGTGAGAGTGTCGGAGGGAGAAGCACCGCGCACAAGAACGCGTCCGAGTCCCGAGAGATAAGCTTGTCTGCCTGCCTCGACAGCTTTTTTGAAAGCGCTTGCCATGACAGGGAGGTCACCTGCGGTTGCGAGAGCCGTATTGGACATG
>JABLTL010177436.1_pt1 | contig 27340 bp, 27 predicted proteins | sample 7160151 | NCBI WGS metagenome assembly JABLTL01 (sample SAMN14651223, study PRJNA627086) | human gut metagenome | isolation source: feces | host: Homo sapiens
ATCATGTTATACTAATTTTAGTTAGCAGTTGTTACTACCTATAAATTGTTGCTTTTAATGGTTGTTTTACCAGAACCTTAAGGGCTCCAGAAGCAAAAATCGTCGCACCAAGTGACGTTTAGATTAAAAGCTCAATTGAAAAATTGAGTTTTTTTGTTGTCTAAATGTAGAAAGGTTGTGATGGTAAATGATTAAGACTATTGAAAACGAAATTAATTTAAGCCCTATTTTAAAGAAGAAACTTAATTGGGCAAAGAATTACACTAATACTACACTATCAATTAAAAAAGGTGCTTTAATAAGGCTAGAACCAACTAATATTGCCTATGTTAAACCACATGAAGTATTAGTTAATAATATAAAGTTTCTATTTTTTAATAATACTAATTTCTTTTGTATAAATGATTTAGATAATAGATATAAATTATCTGATTTAGAAGAAATATTAAAATTAGTTAAATAAATTGTTGACTTTTGGATTTTTCGTGATATTATAAATAACCAATAAATGACAAGCAGTATCCGTCGTTTTGGAGGTTATTATGCCTAAATATAAAATACATATAAATAAATATTATAATAAAAATATTACAAGAGGATTTGAGAGTTAATACCTTTGGCTTTCAAACCATCTTTTTTTAGTAAATAAAAAGGAGGAAAAATATGGAAGAAAATAAAAAAATCGCTGGTATATATATCAGAGTATCAACTGAAGATCAAGCTCGTGAAGGTTTCTCTTTAGGAGAACAAGAAGAAAAATTAAAAGACTTATGTAAGTATAAAGAATGTGAAGTATTTTAGAGTATAAGAAAAAGATAGAAAAATTATTTTCTATCTTTGTTTGGTTTCGGAATTAATATTTTTTTTAATATTGGTATTTTTTTATAATTTAGTCATTATTTTTTATACTTTACAGACATATCCATGTATGGATAACTTTTTATTAAAACTTTATTTCCATCTTTTTTATTATCTTCTGGTATTTCATGATAACTTACATTTGAATCAAATTGTTCAGTATAATAATCTATTATATTTTTTCTAGTTAGAATAGCATTTTTATCTTTATTATCAGCATAAAGAATTTTGTTTTCTGCTGTTATTATATTATTCAATCTACGCATTACTCTTAAACTATCTGAACCACCTATTTTTATTTCATCAATTGGCTTTTTCTTATTCTTATTAAGTTCAAAATTTAGTTTAGCTCGTTCAATCTTCGCTTCTCTTAACTCTTTCGTAGACAAAGTATCATCATAAAAAATCATATCAACTTTTTTATCATCCTTCATTTTTAAATCAAATAACAAAAATTCACCTTGTCTTGAATCAATAAAAGTAGTTAAATCATAACTATTTTGATTATTTTGATATATATATAGAGGATTCTCAGATAAAGTATAGTCTATATATAATCTTATTAAAAGCATATTATATAATAACTTAGCATAATCACTACCATAGTTAGCATAATTGAAAATCTCGTAATTTAAATCAATTAAATCTTTATTAAATCTTCCATACATTCCAATTGGTTTAAATAGCTTTTGAAATCCAGAATCACTTATATATGGTTTTAAATCTTGTTTTATTCTCTCTAGTTCTTCGCTACTTTTACCTATATCAAATTTTTCCATTATAAAACCTCCTTAAAATTACATTTATTATACATTAAATTATTTTATTTTTCAATAAAATATTTGACAATATAAATATATATGGTATTATTTAATTAGATTGAAAGTAAATATAGATATATTAAGGTAATAGTTTTCGCTAGGCTTATCTATTGCTCCATTTGAAATCAACTTACGATCTTATTTGTTCGTAAGTTTTTATTTTATATAAATAATATCAAAAAAAGAGGAGAAAATTATCAAAATAATTTAATCATCTTTTTGTATTTTTTAAATATGGGAATGAAATCTATGTCTAACCAATATTAAATTTGTACTCCCATACTTTTTTTATTTCTGGGAACAAATCATGCAAATTATATCCTAACAGATTATCAAAATATTCTTTTAATTTATATGTTTCTTTAATATAATATTGAGGTGTTAGAATGTGCACCTTTTCTAAGCATTATATCAATCAACATTTTATCAATTTTAAACTATGTAAATGTGGCCGAAGTTTTTTGACAACTTTATTCAATTTTTATTTTTCTTGATGAAATGTTATACTATCTCTAATTTTCTTCTAAGATTATTACTTTACAATTATTTGCATCCAATTTTACCTTTGATCCTATTGGAATTACTACTTTTTCGCAATCATGTCCAAAATCATCACATTTAAGTATTGGAAAATCATACTCTTTTAAATGTCTCATAAATATATCTTCGATTTTTGTATCTTCTGTATCTCTATGATAATGACCAATCCATAAACCTTTAATTTTATCAAAAACTCCGTGATATTTTAATAATCCTATATATCTATCTGCTAAATCAAAATCAGTCGATGTTGCAAAAACCTCTAAAAATAAGATTTTATCTGTTAAATCTGGAAAATATTCAGTATTTAATAAAGTAACCATACTTGGTACATTACCACCAACTATTATTCCTTCTACACAACCTTTTTGCAACATTATGTATTTACTATTTTTATCTACCTCTCCTAAAGTACCATCTATTAATATTTTTTTAAATTGACTAAGTTCAAAATCTTTTTTAGCTTTTCTTCCTAAATCAATCATTTCTAAATGATGATAGGTAATTAATCCTGTTTTCGTATAAATTGCTTCTAAATAATTGGTGGCATCACTATATCCACATATTATTTTAGGATTTCTCTTTATATTTTCATAATCAATTAATCCTAGACAATTGAAGCTATTATCTCCGCCTACAGCTGAAATTATAGCCTTTACTTCTTTATCTGAAAACATATCATTTATATCAGAGGCCTTTTCCTCCGGAGTTGCAGAATATCCTAATGTGTTTTTATATATATTTTTTGATAATTTAATTTTAAACCCCATATCTTCAAATATTTTAATACTTTTTTTCATATATTCTTTATATTCTTCAGTTATTGGCTCTGATGGTGCTATTATACCTATTGTATCTCCTCTTTTTAATTTTTCTGCTCTCATATTCTATAACTCCTTTTAATATTTAATTTTTTTATATTATTATCCTGTTCTAATGGTGATTGAACATAATTGACCATATGAACAATAAAATCATAATTATCTAATTTGATCTTATTGTTCATAACTAAATTCACACTTTAAAACTATTATAATCATACATTATAATACAATTTTTTCCATACTTTCTTAAAATTACCCAGTAAAATAATATAATAAATTTATCATCAGAGAGATTTAATAAAATCTTATAGTTTTAATTTCGTAAACGTGTATAGTTAAAACTCCGGATGAAATTTATGTATCAATTCGTGTATTGGAAAAAAGTTGTAGATATCTACAACATTGGCTCCATATAAAAGTAACAGACTTAATTTTAAGTCTGTTTTTTTGGATTTAAATTATATGAGTAAATTTAAAAATATTTTTTATTAAAATTATTATTTTAATCTATTTTTTTGAATTTTCTTATTAATTTCTTAGTTGAACTTTCATGTACTATTTTATCAATTTGTTTATCAACTTGTTCAATTGTCTTGATGTGATTTTCATCTAACGGAATTCCATCTATATGTAATCGGTCATCAAAAGTAAGTTCCCTGCCTGTTTTTTCTTCAATTAATTTATTTTGATCTTCAATATCTAAATTTTCAAATTCTTCATATGGCATTCTTATAATAGATTCTACATATCCTTTTGACAATTTGGATCCAGATAATTCTTTGTTAAATTTTTTTTCATCATCTTTAAATTTCATTTTATCTTCACTCCGTTTCATTTTTATTTAATTTTTTAATCATTACTTTATTATTTTTAATTACGACTCCTATTACAACTTCTATAACATCAATCTTTTACAAATAATTTTCTCCCAACTTACTTAAACACATAAAATCCAAATATAAATCCGCATAAAGCTCCAATTAAATGCCCGGTATGTGATATGTCATCTTTTTTAAATATTCCTGAAATAATTTCGTTTATAACGTAGAAAATGCAAATTAAAATTAGTGTTATTGGTACTTTTCCCGTTGTTATATTAACGAATGAAGAAAGAACTATAAGCATAAATACAATCCCACTTGCACCAAGAATTTTTTTGTTTGTAAAAATCATGTTAATTATTCCTGTTATAATAGCAGTTACTAAAATCATAATGGTTAAATTCTTACTACCATACTTTTCTTCTATCATAGGACCAATTAGAAGAATATATAAAAAATTATTCATAAAATGGTTCCAATCTGCGTGACCAAATATATGAGTTACTAATCTTACGTAAGTAAGTGGTTTTAGTAAACTACTTCTATAAGATGAAAATAAAACATTGTTGCTCTTACCCTTGGTTATATAATTTAATATAAGCGCTATTAAAGATATAAAGAAAAAGGTTAATATAACAACTGAGTTATAACCTAAATGATTAATAAATTCCATAACTATCATCCTCTTTTTAATTATATCATAATATAACATTTATAATTAAAGCTTTTTACCTTTTTTGCCTATAGACTTTACTGGATTTGATTGCTGATGCCAGTTTTCATACAGATTACCGGATGGGTCTATCGATAAATCAAAAGTTCTTTTGATTGCATATGGCCATGCATCATCAAGTTCTTTTTTAGTAATATAATTTTGAACTGCAACAGAAAATCCATCTTTATCTTTAAATACATAGGAAACATATCCACCAGTTGCATATATTGGAAATTTGTTTCTAAAATCATTTTCTTTTAAATAATTAATCAGGTCATCAAAAACTTTTGGATCAATATTTAAATTTGACGAATAAATATTCTTTGAGCCCATCGAATTATCTTTGTGTAAATCATTAAAAGACACTTTTTTAACCCCTATTTCCTTTGCAAACTTTATGTATAAGATGATATCTTCTAAATTATCTAAACCTCCATTAAAGCAAGTTGCTGCAAGTGTCATGTCAGGATTTTTACTAGCTAATTTTTCTATGTCTTTTTTTGTCATCATGTTAATTGGACTAATCTTAAATATTTTAGAGTTTTTTACATCGTCTATAGAATGTCTACTTAAATTAATTTTAAGATTATTCATGACATAATCATCATCTATAATTTTAGGATTACTTCCATTAGTAAACATATGAAAATCTACTTTTTTATCAAAATAATCACATATTTTTTTAACATCATCTAATTTAAGAGTTGGCTCTCCTCCTCCAAATACCACTATGTTAACATAGTTTTGTATTTTTTCTAAAGTACTTTTTATCATTTCTAAATTATAATTACATTTGTCAAAAGAAGAATTTCTACAAAATTCACATCTTCCATTACATAACCTGCTTAGCTCTACATATACTTTAGTTAAAAAGCTTATAGACCCATTTGCAATTCTCCTTTGTGCATATTTATTCTCTTGCCAACTATCATATTTAACACTAGGTAAATATAGTTTAGTATAAATGTTTTTATCGTCACCAAAATCATATAAAAAATAACTATCAGGTATTAATAGGTCCGATAAAGGATTATCTACTTCTACATTATCAAATTCATTATGTGAAAATTCAAGAACCGATAGTAAAGATATAGGAAAATCTTCTACTTTAACATCCTTTATATGAAGATCTTTTATTTTTCTCTTAAAAAAATCATATCTCTGATTAATATCCATCACCTGTTTTAACTTTTCATACATCCTTTTTAAATAGCCCTGTTTATCATATTTTAAAATATTTTCAGCCTCTTTTACCAGCTCTTCCTTTCTTTTAATAGACATTTTAGTTCTTGCACCATCTATAAATTGAAGTTCTTTTTTTTCTATGTTATATAAATAGCGCATTATTGCATTTAAAATTAAGTAAGATGGAACTTTTAAGTCAGGATTTTTTCTTATTGTATTTATGTCAACAATAATAAAACTATTACAATCTTTAAATTCATCAAAATAATCAAAGTCTTGTTTTAAATAAAAGTCATCAACTATAACATCAACTAAATATTTAAATGGATGAAAGTTAGTATTTCTAAAACTACATCCATCATAAAATACGTTAACTAAATCATCGTTTTTTATATATGACAAATCACAATTATCAAATATGCAGTTTTTCATTGACACAACATTATCAAGCATTCCAAAAAATGATGAATCAACTATCGTTCTAAATAGTTTACTAGGCACAAATTTAATATTTGTATTTGAAAAGTCTGTATTATAAAATATACAATCATACCATGATTCTTTTGGAATGTTTCTTAAATCTAGGCTCGATAAATCTAAATTACTAAAGTCTTTAATTAATAGTTTTTTCCCATCCCATATCTCACTTATATCGTTTATCTTCTTTCTTTTCATAATAATCACCTGTTAGTTATTTATTATATCATAAGTATTAAAAAAATTATGGCCTATAAATACCATAATTTCTCTCCATTTTTTCTTACCTCTTTAATGATACCGCCACCTAAACATATATCACCATCATAAAATACACATGCTTGTCCTGGTGTTACTGATTTAACGCCTTGTGGATACTTAACTAATATTTCATCATCATTTAACCACTCTAGGCTAACTTCAACATCTTTTTGTCTATATCTAAATTTTGCTGTACATTTTTCTTCCTTTTTTTCATAAGTCCAGTTTATTTGGTCTACAACGCAAGAAGTTGTAATTAAATATTCGTCATTACCTGATTCTATATACAAAATATTTTTATTTAAATCTTTACCAACTACAAACATCCTGTTTTTTGTTCCACCAATATCAAGGCCTCTTCTTTGGCCTATTGTATAATGCATAAGTCCTATATGATTTCCTACTTTTTTACCAGTTTTTATATCAACTATGTCTCCTGGCTGATTTGGTAAGTAATTCTTTAAAAAGTTAGAAAAGTTTCTTTCTCCAATAAAACATATTCCGGTTGAATCTTTTTTCTTAGCTGTTACCAAATCATATTCTTCTGCTATTTTTCTAACGTCTGGCTTTATCATATCTCCTATCGGAAATAAGACGTTTTTAAGTTGCTCTTTAGATACTTGTGATAAAAAGTATGATTGGTCTTTATTGTCGTCTTTAGCTCGCATTAATTGCCCATCTTTTACCCTGCAGTAGTGTCCTGTTGCAATATAGTCTGCTCCTAGTTTTTCTGCTTCTTTAGCAAACTGATCAAACTTAATATACTTATTACACATAATATCTGGATTAGGCGTTCTTCCCTTTTTTAATTCATCTAAAAAGTAAGTAAATACATAATCCCAATATTCTTTTATAAAGTCTTTACGATAAAGTGGTATTCCAAGTTTGTCACATACTTTTTTAGCATCGTTATAATCAACTTCCTGAGGACATATTCCCTCATCAGTTGTTGGTGCACCTTCTACTTCGCCATCTGCAAAAGAATCCCAGTTACGCATAAAAAGTCCAATTACTTCGTAACCTTGTTTTTGAAGCATAATTGCAGCGACTGATGAATCAACACCACCACTCATTCCTATTACTACTTTTTTCTTCATAAGTACCACTTCCTTTTTTTCATATTTAATATTATAGCACATTTTAAAAAAACAAAAAAGCAAGATTCTTATTGCAATCTTGACTTTTTATTATTGATTATTTTTTTATATATCATGGTAACTATCCAAGTTAAAATAATTTCTAAACCTGGTAAAATACATTTAAGAAAATTATCTTCTTCAGGTTTAATAGAATAAGCTGCGATAACTAAAGATGTTATTACGATAAATAATTTATTTACAAAATTAAACTCTATTTTCATTAAAGATAACAGTTTATCAAGAAACGGAAAAAAGACAAAAGAAAAACTTAGTAAAAATAATCCTGTTACAATAGAATATGGTTCTTTAAAAGTAAAAGCTTCTACTGCAAGTGCTAAAAGCATTATAAATGCGCCGTTTTTTAAAGCTCTTTTTATGTCTTTTTTAACGTTAAATGTTTTCAGCTCTTTCTTCTTTTCATCAATCTTATTCATAATACTACTTTAATATAATACCTTTTATATCGCTATCTAACTGACTAACGAAATTAGATGCGTTTTTATCTGATCCAACTTCACCATAATGAACTGGAACTGCATACTTAGGCTTTATCTCATTTACTAATTTAGATGCTTCACTATCAGTCATTGTATAAGTACCACCTACTGGAACAAATATAACATCACATTTTACCTTTTTAAGTTCATCTGTTACATCACTATCACCTACTGTAAAATATGAAGTTCCATCAATTACAACGTTATATCCAACCCAATTATATGATTTTTTATGATAAGACTTACTTATGTTGTATGAAGGAATTGCATCAAATGTTAAGTCTCCTATTTCGTGTGTTTCATTAGGATATGTAACAAGTATGTTACCATCACTTACACCAAGTGCCTTAATATCACTTTCAATATCACTTGTAACTACAAACTTAGTATTATCATTCATAACCTTCTTTATATCTTCTTTAGAAAAATGATCATAATGCGAATGTGTTATGAATATATAGTTTGCATCATTTTTAGAATCCGTAATTTTATATGGATCAAAATAAATGATTTCATTATTTTTTTCTATTCTTATAGAAGATTGATAATTAAGTGTTACTCCGTCCATCATTTCATCATCCTTTTTATCTTGTTTTTCTTCCGTGTTTTTAGTTTCTTTTATGCTTGTTGTTTTTTCATCAATATTCTCCTCAATATCCTTATCTATAACAAGTTCATAAAAACCTGCTACCAAAGCTGCTATCAAAAATATTACTACAGCAATTATAATAGATGTTTTCTTTTCCATTATTTATTCTCCTTTTCATCTTTATATCTTTTTTTACAAGCCTCAATTAATTCTAAAGCATCTTCTTTATTGTGGTATTTTCCTACCTTTACTTCTATCTTTTGAAGAGTTTTATAATTTTCAAAGAAGTTTTTTATCTCATCTAATATAAATGGAGATAAATCTTCTAATCTGTTAACCTCGTTATATCTTGGGTCAACATCAACAACTGATATTAACTTATAATCTTCAAATCCATTATCAATTGCTTCTAAATATCCAATTACTCTTGCTGGAACTACGCATCCTGGATATGTTGGTTCTGTACCTATTACTAATATATCAAGTGGATCTCCATCAAGTGCTAATGTATTTTCTAAAAATCCATATTCTGCTGGATAGCCCATCGCTGAATATAAAACTCTATCCAATTTTATCCTTTTAGTATCATGATCTACCTCGTACTTATTACGAGATCTAAAAGGTATTTCTATTATTGCTTCTACTACATCTTTTTTCATTAATAATTCCTCCTGTTATTAAAATTATTATATCACGAATGGAAAAAGATTAGAAGTTTTAATTCTAATCTTAATCATTATATAAAACAAAATTTACTTACCCTTCTTTGGCTTTTTTCTTCTAGATCTTAAATATATGATTTTTTTAATCTTTTCAAATATTTGTTCTTTTTCTTCCGATAAAGTATCTCCATCAACGTATAAAGTACTACAAGATGCACTTGCACTATTTCCTCCACCACCATTTAAAATACCCATGATAGCATCAATGTCCACATTACCACGATTACTCCTTGCACTCACGTGGTATCCTCCATCTTCAGCCTTACCAAACGTTATAATTGCTTCTGATGTATACTTTAATGAATAATCAGCAGCCTTTGCCACTTCTTCTTTAGAATACACTTTACTATTATCTATTGCAATACCAAATCTCATTGTTATCCATTCCATTTTATCTACTAGATCTTGAACTCTCCTATCACTTTCATAATCAGTAGAAAAGTACATATCAACCTTGTCCTTATCAGTCTTTAAAGGAGTATCTAAATTGCTTATGCAAAGATACGTAGATGGATACATATTTTTATCCTTTTTATTTGTATCTAACAAAATACCAGTTAACAAGAAATTATTATAAAGTCTATCTTTTGGATTTATTTTCATTTGTTTTAAAATCCAATACATCATTTCACTAGTACTTGATACCATATCTGGAAGTATAAACTTGTTTTTTGTTTTTATAGTATTATCATCCGTTTTATGATGATCTATTACTATTATGTTATTAAAGTCATCATAATTATTTTTAAGCGGCGTCATGAATCCTTTATTAGTATCTAGTACTATCAAAAGTGAGTTTTCTACTCTGTTATTTTTAAAATCATCTAGATTAATAATTACAAAGTTTTTGTCTTTTAACGCTTCATACATATCACTTTTTTCAACTGATAAACCATCATAATCTTTTTGGTCAACAACAATGTACGGAGCTTTTTTAAGACGTTTACAAATAAGCGCCATAGCGCCAATTGACGCAATTGCATCATAATCCTCATTTAAGAGTTGTAATATAAACTTGATTACAATCTTTAATTGCTGCCGTTAATTTTTCTTTATATTCTGATATTTTCTTTTTTAATAATTCACTTTGTTTTCCAGTTTTTTCCATAGTTATATCTCCTGCAAAAATATAATACTCATTTATTGCTTTTTGTCAACAAATAAAATTAATTTTTTATTGACAATTTAATATATTTAAATATATAATCATTATGCTAATTTTATATAAGGAAGCGATTTTATGAAGAAAAAAACATGCATAAGAATTGGAAGTTTAACAATGAGTGCTATGATGCTCTTTACAGCTTGCTCAAATACGAACGTTATGGATAAAAATGAAGTAAGCTTTTCTTACTCAGATTCAGATTTAAATAACTTTGTAACATTTGATAAAATGAATGATTTTAATTGGTATGTTATAGAAACATTGGATGGTGAAAAAACGGAAATAAAAATTACAAAAAGAACAATTTTATCAAAAAAATCATCCGATGTTACAGAGTATTATTACACTGACGTTTTAAAAGAAGATTATAAAGTATACGCTGTTTTGTACAACAAGAAAGATAAAACATACTGGGTAGAAACCGGGCCTGACATTATAAGTGCAGTGCCACTTACAAGTTACTTAGAAAAATATAATTTAATTAAGGCCAGCTACTCAAAAGAAGAAATAAAAGATATATACATAAAAATTAAAAATGATTATGAAAAAGAAAAAGAACTAGATAATAGTGGAAAAGTTTATATTAAAAACAATTCCTTTTACTAGTTCTTTTAATTTATTCTTTTATTAGCGATAATGACACTTTTTCTTTATCTTTATCAATCGCTATTACGTAACAATCTACTATGTCACCTACGCTTAATAAATCAGATGGATGCTTAATGTAATCTTTAGAAATTTTAGAGATGTGAACTAAACCATCATTATGAAGTCCAATATCAATAAATGCCCCAAAATCAACAACGTTTCTTACGGTTCCTTGAAGTTTCATACCTACGCTTAAATCTTCAATTGATAAAACATCACTCTTTAAAATAGGCTGTGCATAATCGTCCCTAGGATCCCTGTTTGGTTTTTGAAGACTTGATACAACATCACTTAAAGTATATACATCAGTGCCTAACATACTAGCATATTTTTCTATATCTAACGAAGAAAGTTTATCAGATAAAGCATGCGTTCCAACGTCTTTTACATCAAATCCTAAACTTTTTAATAATGAAAGCGTAATGTCATAACTTTCTGGGTGAATGCTTGTTGCATCAAGTATGTTTTCACCTTCAGGTATTCTTAAAAAACCAATTGCTTGCTCATATACTTTGTCACTTAAAAGTTTCTTTTTCTTAATTTCTTCCCTAGATGAAATCTTTCCGTTCGCCTTTCTGTACGAAAGTATTTTATCAATGTTATTTTTCTTAATTCCAGATACATATTTCAATAAAGATGGTGATGCAGTATTAATGTTTACACCCACACTATTAACTGCCTTTGATACAACAAAATCTAAACTTTCAGATAGCTTTTTACCTGCCACATCGTGCTGATATAACCCAACTCCAATACCTTCTGGCGGTACTTTAACAAGCTCTGATAATGGGTCTTGAAGACGTCTACCAATTGATACGGCACTTCTTTTTTCAACCGCTAAATCTGGAAACTCTTCTATCGCAATAGGAGATGCACTATAAATTGATGCCCCTGCTTCTGATACGATCACGTACTTACAAGGAACGTTGTATTCTCTAATTAAGTCTGCGCAGAATTTTTCAGATTCACGTGATGCCGTTCCGTTTCCAATTGCTATTACATCGACATTGTATTTTTTAATTAATGCCAAAATCTCAAGTTTACATTTTTTTATGCTTTCTTCATTAATGTTTTTTAAGAATGGCTTTATTACGCAAGAGTCTAAATAATCACCTGTTTTTGAGATAACCGCAATTTTGCAGCCATTAACGAATCCTGGGTCAAAAGCAAGAACAACTTTTTCTTTCATAGGCGGAGTAAGCAATAATGCTTCTAGGTTCTTTCCAAAGTTATCAATCGCAGAATCCGTTCCTTTTTCAGTTAAATCGCTTCTAATTTCTCTTTGAACTGAAGGAAAAATAAGTCTTTTATAACTATCTTCTATCGCCTCTTTTATATACGAAGCACAAAAACTCTTTTCGTTTTTTATATTCTTCTTTTCTAAATATTCTATTATTTTTTCTTCATTTACATCTATTTTAACAGTTATTACGTTTTCTTTTTCAGCTCTATTAATAGCAAGTATTCTGTGCGGTTTTATTTTGCTTACGGCTTCACTATAGTCATAATACATCTCATATGTTTTGTTTTCATCTTTAGCATTTTTCTTAATTTTAGTAACTAATGTACCATATTTATACATGTTTGATCTTATGTATTTTCTGAAACTTGCATTGTCACTTATCCATTCTGCTATTATGTATTTAGCACCTTCTAATGCACTCGTTTCATCTTTTACGTTTTCATTAATAAATTTTTCGGATAATTTTTTAATATCACCATTTGAAGGACAAGACATAATCATTTTAGCTAGTGGTTCAAGTCCGTTTTTAATTGCCTCTGTTGCTTTGGTTTTCTTCTTTTCTTTGTACGGTCTATAAAGGTCTTCTACTTCAACTAATTTTGCAGCATTTGTTATTTGTGATTTTAATTCGTCAGTTAAAAGTCCCTTTTCATCAATTAGCCTTATTACGTCTTCTTTTCTTTTAAGTAAGTTTACTTGATAATCGTAAGCATCACCAATTACTTTTATTTCTTCTTCACTAAGGCCACCTGTTTTATCTTTTCTATATCTTGCGATAAAAGGTATGGTATTTCCCTCACTTAACATTTGAAGGGTTACATTTACCTGATTTTCAGTTATGTTTAAATTTGTACTTATTTCTTTTACAATACTTTCGTTCATTTTTATTCCTCCACTCATATGATGTACCTATTTATTATAACAAAATAAGGTTTAAAAAACACTAACTTTTGGTGGTTAGTGTAAAATTAAATTATGCATATTATATCTTTTTTCGCTTTACAAATACTCTTACAATATAATATAAGAAAACGGCCATTATAACTATGTATACCCATATTAATACGGTGTTAAAAATTCCCGTTGTATAATGATTTATAACAGACGGAATTGATGCTGGAATGTATGTATTTATAAAATTTTTTATCTCTTTTATTGGAATAAATCCATTTATTAAGTTAAGAATTCTAAATAGAATATCTATCATTCCAAATCCAAACATATAAGTTTGAAACCTTTTTGAATATATTATCACAAATACTAACAAAACAATTAGCACAACTAAATCTATGTAAGCCATAACATTATCCTCCATATACTATAAAAATAATAACATATTTTTAAAAAAGATACAATTTATTTTTACAGTTGGAGAGCAACTAAATTATTCAATTAGAAAAATAGTTTAAGCTGAAATGTAATAGTGGGTCTAGGGGTTTTGATTAAACAAAAAAACAAGCCTTCAAGTAAAAGCTTGCTTATTTCTTTAAATGGTGGACTGTTAGGGATTCGAACCCTAGACCCACTGATTAAGAGTCAGTTGCTCTACCAACTGAGCTAACAGTCCATTTGAAAATTACTAATTCATTATAACACATTTTTTTCATTTTGAAAATACTTTTTTTTAAATGGTGGACGCTATAGGACTCGAACCTATGACCCCTTGCTTGTAAGGCAAGTGCTCTAACCAACTGAGCTAAGCATCCAAATGCAATAATATTTTACTACAATTACATCTAAATAGCAATAACTTTTTTAATAATGTTAGTAAAATAAGATTAACTTTAGTGGTTCTATATTTTTTAATTTCTTTCATTATCGTTAAAAAAATCATACAAAAGAAAAGATACGACTTTAATTAGTCATATCTCCAACATTTGGTATCCTAATAATCCATTTTGTATAACACTTAACGTATTCTTGCTTTTTTCCGTTTATAACAACGTCTTTAGTCGTTTTATAATAAGTAGTATCATTAGTCGAAATATCATCTTGTCTTTCCATACCAGTTGTATAAGCTATCAAAGGATGCCCAGATAAAGCTACAGAAAGCCTTGCACAACCCTCTTCTGTAAAAAATGAATACCATACAAAAGCAAGCATAAGAACCATTATTAGAATGTTTACTATTTTCATCCCAGTTTTTATAACAAAAATGACAAGTGCAATAATTGCTATTAACGTAATCCATTTAGTTATATTTGCAACCAACATATAAATCAACTCCATATCTTCATTTATATTATACTAACATTGTATAAGTTTTACAACCAAAACTTTAATCTTCGTATGTGAAAACGTTATCAAATAATCTATTTATTCTGGTTTTAACTAACGAAAAGTTCATGTTTTTATTACCTCTTTTAGAAACTTTGTCTTCATTTTTTACAGACCTTAACATAATATCTAGCTTAACAGTTCCATCTTCTAAAGACTTTAAAAACTGTTCAAATCCTTTATACTTAAGACATTTTATTTTGTAATATCTGTAAAATAAATTATCTTCGGTTTTCTTTTTACTTGCATATATAAGTGCTAGCTTGTCTAGTTTCACTTGTGCGCGGCTCTTTATGGTATCAAAATAGATAAAACACCTATCTTCTATGAAGTTCATGTTTATGTCATATATTTTTATAAAAATTTTTTCACCTTCATAGTCAATTTTTAATTCAAAATAATATTTTTCATTAACGAGTACTTTTTGGTTTAATTTTAAATTTGCATATAAAGTCTTTTTTTGAGGTAATAAATTATCTATTTTTCCATATGTTTCCAGCATATGGTTACTCTCAAATAAACTAGGGCCGTCAAAAGTTAATGAAAAAAGATTTATATTGTATCTGCTAAATCTGGTGGTGGTTTTAAGTTCTACGCCATTATAATCCGGAAAGAACATACTATCTGGTTCTTTTCCAAGTAGATGTTCTAAGGTTAAACCGCAAGAGTTTTTTTCTTTACTAATGCTTTCTACGTATCCCCTTTCATTAAGTTTTAAAAATTCTTCTATTATTTTAAAAAATTTTTGTCTCATAATGAATCTCCTTTTTTTAGGTGTTATATTACCAGTTGGTTAGAGCAAAAAAAGTCGAATTTTATGAAAATTATTAATTTTAATAATTTTTGTTGGTCGTAGGTTCGTTCCACCACCATAAAAAAAACATCAGATTGCTCTGATGTTCTAATTCTTAATGGTGCGGGTAAAGGGACTTGAACCCCCACGGATTACTCCACTAGATCCTAAGTCTAGCGCGTCTGCCAATTTCGCCATACCCGCACTTAGTGGTGGACCCTGTAGGACTCGAACCTACGACCGCCCGGTTATGAGCCGGATGCTCTAACCAACTGAGCTAAGGGTCCATATAATTTTCTCATTGCTTTTATATATTATCATATTCTTTTAAGTTAATCAATATGATTAGATAAAAAAATTAATTTTTTTAACAAAAAAACGACGATTACTCGCCGTTTTGTAACATATTTAATAAATCAATCTTAAACTTATCCTTATCTCTGTTGGCTTTTGATATCATTACACCCTTATAAGCTTGAAGTTCTTGTCTATGACCTTCCGATAATAAAGATTCTGGAGTAATGGTTTCAAGAATTATTGTATGAGAATTTTCACATACAGAATAATGCAAAACTATCTCCCCATGTACCCTAATAAATAAGTCGTCGGTTGGTAACTTTAATTCATAGTTCTTTGTGTTTTCTTTACTATTTACACTAACTAATTTACCTAAAAAGTTTCCTTCCTTCATTTCAGGATAAAATTCGAATACTAATTTTTTATAAGCAAGCATATTATACTTCTTAACAGAACGTTCAAGTTTTTTGAACTCATTTTCATTTAAGTATTCAAAAATATAAGATCCTTTCATAATTTAACCCCCTTCATCTAATTGGGATATCATCATTTATGCATTTTACCCAATTGGTAGCAGTATTATAGCATAAACGGCAAGAAATGTCAAATTTCTTTACACTTAGGTTCTTTCATTTAAAATGATTTTTCAAAGAAAAGCAAAAAAATTATAAATGATATTTAATTAATATATATCAACTATTAATATTTTTTCTGACACTTAGGGCAATAATATGTTCCTCTGCCACCAACCTTTTCCTTTATTATAATGCTACCACAATTATAACACTTTTCACCTTGTCTTTTATGAACCATAAGATGTTCTTCAAAAGTACCTCTCTTACCATCTATATTTGGATAAGTTCCCTTATATTTTAATGAGTGTTCAAATACTTTCTTAGTATTATCAATTATTTCCTTTAATTTTGGCTTAGTAAGTCTATCTGCATAACTCTTAGGATTAATTTTAGAAGCAAATAATATTTCATCAGCATAAATATTGCCAATCCCAGTCACGTAGCTCTGGTCTAAAAGCATTTTTTTAATATCAGTGTGATGGGTTTTAAACTTTCCCTTCAAGTACTCTGGGGTTAAATTAGAATCAGTATACTCAAGTCCTAATTTTTTATCTAGAAAGAATTTTTCTAAATCATCTTTTTTAATAACTTCCATTTTTCCGAACAATCTTGGATCATTAAAGTGAAGAGAAAAATCATCAAAATAGAAAATAACATAATCATGTTTATCCCTCTTCTCATTAAGAGGTAATAGATAAAATCTTCCTTCCATTCTAAAATGAATTATTATGTAATTCGAATCAAGTTCAAATAAAAGCCACTTTCCTCTTCTTTTTACATCCAAAACCGTTTGCCCTTCTGAACTTTTAATAAACTCATCTTTTTTATTATAAACTATTTTATCTAAAAATACTTCTACCTTACAAATTCTTTTACCTATTAAAATCTTTTTTAAATCTCTTTTAGTTGTTTCAACCTCTGCTAATTCAGGCATCTAAACCCCACCTTTTTTATTTATTTTGCATCATACCAATTATCGCCGGTTTCAATATCTACCTTAAGTGGTACATCTAATTTATATGCGTCATCCATGCATCTGTCTACGATTTCTTTTACCACATCTTCTTCATCTTTTAAAACATTAAAAATAAGTTCATCGTGCACCTGTAAAAGCATTTTACTCTTAAGCTTTTTCTCATTAAATTCGTTATAAATATCAATCATTGCTTTTTTCAAAATATCGGCACTAGAGCCTTGAATCGGCGTGTTTAAAGCCATTCTCTCACCCTGCTGTCTTATCATATAATTAGTATTATTAAGTTCATCAATTCTTCGTTTTCTATTCATTATTGTTGTAACATAGCCCTTTTCATAAGCATCTTTAACAACACTATCCATATATAGTTTAGTACCATTATAAGTTTCGAAATATTTATCAATGAAAGCCTTAGCTTCTTTAACCGATATCTTCAAATCTTCAGCAAGTCCGAAACTACTAATTCCGTATAAGATTCCAAAATTAACTGCTTTAGCTTGCCTTCTCATAAGAGGAGTTACCTCATCTTTTCCTACGTCAAAAATATCCATCGCGGTGCGCGTATGAATATCCATATCATTTTTAAATGCTTCTATCCAGTTTGGTACCTTTGAAAAGTGAGCGAAAACACGTAATTCTATTTGTGAATAATCACTTGATAGTAAAACTGAATTTTCTTCAGGAACAAATGCTTTTCTTATAAGTTTGCCATAAGTTGTTCTAATAGGAATATTTTGTAAATTAGGTTCAACAGATGATAGTCTTCCTGTTCTTGTAAGTGTTTGTGTATATATCGTATGAATCTTACCATCTTGTAAAATATTTCCTTCCAAACCAATTATGTAAGTGCTTTGAAGTTTTGTTAGCATCCTGTGTTCTAATACTAAAGGAACAATTGGGTGTCTATCACTATATTTTTCCAAAATTGATTTATCAGTTGAATAACCGTTTTTTGTTTTCTTTCCCTTACCAATTTCAAGTTTAACAAATAGTATTTCACCTAGTTGTCTTGGGGATGATATATTAAACTTTTCACCTGCAAGTTCGTATATTTTTTCACTTATTTCTTTAATTCTTCCTTCAATTTCGGTGTTCATACTGTTAAGGACAGACTTATCTACTCTTATTCCAACATATTCCATATCACCTAAAACAATTGAAAGTGGCATCTCGATTTTTTCAAATAAGTATGTGCAATCTTCTTTTTTCATCTCTTCTTCAAGCTCGTTTTTAACTTCGTAGATAAACCTTGCTTTTGCACACACAAGTTCTTTTACCTTATTTTCATCAATTACTTTTGTCTTACTTATAATCTCATAAAATGGTATGTCATATCCAAACTGATTTGCCAAATATGCGATGTCATCTTTAACGTTATAGTTTAGAAGATAAGCTGCAATCATTGGGTCAAATGAAACATTATCCACTTGATAGCCAAGTTTTTTTAGTAAAACGTAGTGTTTCTTTAAATCGTATGTGTATTTTTCTACTTTTGATATCTTCTTAATCGCACTTACTACAAGATCTTTTTTTATGTAATAAACCGTATTACCATCATAAACAGACATTCCAAGTATTTGTCCTAAATGATAGTTTGTTTTGTCTATTTCTATATAAAATGAAACTGGAGCTTTTAAGTTTTCCAACTCATTTACATCTTCTATTTCATTTATCAAAAGTTTCTCGTGACTTTTTTGAACTTTCATGTTTTTTAGAAATGAATAAAATTCAAGGTTCTCATACATTTTCTTTAAGGATTCCAAATTTCCATTTGTTATTTTTGTATCTTTGGGTCCAAAACCTAATGGAACTTCTTTGTAAATAGTAACTAAATCCTTGCTTTCAAAGGCTTTGTCTCTTCCATTTATCAATTTGGTTGCAACAGCTCCTTTTATGTATGCCAAATTGTCATAGATAGCCTCTAAACTCCCATATTCTTGTAAAAGCTTAAGGGCTGTTTTCTCACCAACTCCTTTAACACCAGGAATGTTGTCTGATGAATCTCCTTGAAGAGCTTTTATATCAATCATTTTTTCTGGTGTAAGACCATATACGTCAAAGAAAGTTTCTTTAGTCATCATTACATAGTCTTTAGGTTTAAGCATTTTCATAATAACTTTATCAGATATAAGTTGAAGCAAGTCTTTGTCACTACTTACGATTAATCCTCTATAATCATCGCAATCGTCTATCATTTTAGATAATGTACCTACAATATCGTCTGCTTCATAGTTATCTATTTCAAACCATTTAATACCTAAATTTGTAAGTATTTCTTTTGCAACTGGAAACTGCTGTTTTAATTCGTTTGGCATCTCTATTCTTCCAGCTTTATAATCCTCATATTTATCATGTCTAAACGTTTTTCCTTTATCAAATGCAACAAGCATATATTCTGGTTTTTCATCGTTTATTATTTTATTTATCATATTAACAAAGCCATATAGCGCATTAGTCGGAAAACCTTTAGAATTTTTCATAAAGTTTCCTTGGTATGCCGTAGCGTAATAGCTTCTAAATAACAAATTATTTCCGTCTACTAATATTACCTTTTTCATATCAATTCTCCTATAAGTACATTATATCATGAATAGTGTTAAATTGAAATTTATTAAGGTTAGAAAAAGAAAAAAGAGCTTGTTTGCTCTTTTACATTTGTCCATTATTTTGATTGTTATTAGACCATAATGAAGTATGTTTTGAAGGATCTATATTATTTTCTAATGCTGCATCTGATTCGTCATTAATATCTAACATTTCTTCCTGAGTAGAAGGCGACATATTCATAGTATTTTCTGCGTTAGATGAAACTTCTTCATTTATACTTTGGTTTGCATTATTATTTTCGTTATCAAATGATGGAGCCACATTATCAGTTGGCTGAGGCATAACAGGTTCATTCATAACCGTATTATTTTGAACGTTTTCTAAAGAATGCCCTATATTCTGTCCTACATTTACATTTTGTGCTGCATTCATAGTATTTGGCATAACAGGCGTTTGAACATTATCTTGCGCTACGTTATCAAACGTTGGAGCTACATTCTCATTTGATTTAGGCATAACAGGTTCGTCCATTACAGAAGTATCTTGAACACTTTCTAAAGATGGCCCTATATTCTGCATTACATTCACATTTTGTGCTGCATCCATAGTATTTGGCATAACAGGCGTTTGAACATTATCATGTGCTACGTTATCAAACGTTGGAGCTACATTATCATTTGATTTAGGCATAACAGGTTCATTCATTGCAGAAATATTATGATTATTTTGAACGCTTTCATTATTTTGTGAATTTAAACCTGATTCCACACTAGTGTTGCCAAAAGATACGTTACCTACTGGGTTACTCATAACAGGTTCACTCATAACCGGATTATTTGGTGTAACCATTTCGTTTGATGTCATAGTCTGTCCATTCGTATTAGGTACTGCAGCAGCATTCGCACCTAACATATTATCTGTCATATTATTTTCATTTGAAGTATTTGGTTGATTGTTAACTATAGCCGCATCCTTTCCAAACGCTAGCATTGGGAAAAATACTACCGGCAACAAGATCATACCAGCAACAAATCCTCCGCTTTTTCCAAATCTCTTTGCCATACCATTATATAAAACTATCATTGCATATATATTTGCAAATGGAACACAAGATAATAAAACATACCACCACTCTTTTTCTGCTATCTCACACATAATATATATGTTATATATTGGAATTATGGATGCCCAACCTGGTTTTCCGGCCTTCTTAAATATTTTCCATAATGATACAATCATCAAAATACTTAGTGCCATAGACAAAATCCAAAAAAATAATCCCATCGCTGCAAGTGCACCAGTTAGTCCTGATGTAGTTGATACTCCATATGAAGTACCTGCATAATAACTTTCATTCATTTTTAATTCCTCCTTTATTTTACTTAATTATATAATTTTAATTAAACTTTATCAATAAAATGATGTATAAAATGTAAAGCATATGCCAAAACTAAACTGAAAGGATGGTTCACATGAAAGACGTAAGCATAAGAAAATACATTATAGACAATTTTAAAGGAGATAACGAAAGTGAAATAGAAGAATCAATAAATGATACTATTAAAGAAGGATTAGAAGAGGCATTGCCTGGTCTTGGAGTATTTATGGAACTAATATGGAAAAATGCTAAAGACGAATTAAAAAAAGAACTTTTAGAAATTCTAAAAGCTCAGTTAAATTAGTTATCTCTTAAAGTTGCTGGAACTGTTTCAGTAACTTTTTTTATTATTTCATTAAATTTTTGCATTACTTCTTCTTCTGTTAAAGTTCTATCTTCTGCGTTAAACGTTAATGAATATGCTATTTGTTTTTCATCTTCTCCTACTTTATCACCAGTATAAACATCAAATACCTTTATGTCTTTAAGAAGTCTTCCGCCAGCCTTTTTAATGACTTTTTCTATCATTTCACAAGTAATATCCTTATTAACAATAAATGCTACGTCTTTTACAACCTCTGGATATTTAGGAGCTTCCTTAAATTTAAGTGGTTTAACCGGTTTCATTAATTTAGTCATAGAAAGTTCACATACATATATTTCATCTTTATTTGTCATTGGATGAACTCTTCCAAATACACCGACTACTTCTCTATCTATTAATACTTTAGCGCTCATGCCTGGATGGAAGTCATCATTTTCTAATACTTCATAGCTATATCTATTTTTAAAGCCTAGAAAATCTAAAAGGTTTTCTATAATACCCTTTACTAAGTAGAAATTGGCCTTTACTTTATTATTATTCCAACTATTTTGTACATAACAACCACTCATTAGCATTGCGATTTTTGTATCTTCTTCATAGTTTACATCATAAGTTTTAGCAATTTCATAAATGTTAATGTCATCTACGTGACGCTTTTTATTATAAGCATAAGTATTCATAAGTGATGGAAGAATACTTGTTCTAATAACAGATTTATCACTACTCATTGGGTTTGGTAAATATTTGTTTTCCTTATTTTCATATTTAAACTTTTTTGCCATTTCTTCTGATGTTAAAGTGTATGTTTTAACTTCATTAAGGCCAAGTGCTCTAAGTCTTTTAGAAATAGTTTTTCTAATTAACACATCACCAACATATTTCCCTTGTTTTGTCTTGCAATTTGGTAGTGTTGAAACTAAGTTATGATATCCGTATAATTTACCTATTTCTTCTGCAATATCATTTACCCTTGGATCAACATCTAGTCTTCTTGGAGGAATAGTACATTTAAACTTTCCATCTTTATATTCATATGTGAAACCTAATCTATCAAGTTCTTTTTCCATATCACTATCAGAAACTTTTATTCCTAAGATATCGTTTATTTCATCGCTTTCAAACTCTACTATTTTAGGTGTTTTATCTACTTTATCATGCATAACTATTCCGCTTAATACTTCACCAGAAGCATATTTTTCAAGCAATGAGCAAGCTCTATTTATGGCGTCAAGTGTATATTCATAGTTTAAACCTTTACCATATCTTATCGATGCTTCACTTCTTAAATTTAGTTTACCTGAGGTATTTCTTATTTTGTAAGCATCAAATATTGCGCTTTCTATTAAAATGTTTTTAGTGTTATCATCAACATCAGTGTTTTCAGCTCCCATAACACCTGCGATTGCAACTGGTTTTACTCCATCTGTTATAACAATATCGTTAGAAGTTAAAACCCTTTCTTTTCCATCAAGTGTCTTTATCGGTTCGTTATCATTAGCCATTCTAACAAGTATTTTATTACCTAATTTATCTTTATCGAAAAAGTGAAGAGGTTGTCCGTATTCAAGCATTACGTAATTAGATATATCAACAACGTTATTTATAGGTCTCATTCCTGCAGAAATTAGTCTTTTCTTAATGAAATCTGGTGACTCACCTATTTTTACGCCTCTTACCATTTTAGCAGTGTAATAAGGACAAGCATCTGTTTTTACATCTAACTTAAAGTAATCGTTAACATCTTCTTTTATTTCGTGTAACTCTATAGATGGAAGTGTTACCTTTTTATTTAAAACTGATGCAACAATATAGGCAAAACCAATGTGGTAGAAACAGTCATTATTACGGTGCTTATGAATATCAAGTTCATATACTGTATCATCTAACCCTAAGTATGCTAGTGGATCTGTTCCAACTTCTGCATCACTTGCTAATTCAGTAATTCCCTTAGCATAATTTTCTTCTGTTTTTTCTTCTAGGCCTAGCTCAAATAATGCACATATCATGCCGTTTGATTCTTCGCCTCTTATTTTTCCTTTTTTTATTTCAAAATTACCTGGTAAAACTGCACCTGGAAGTGCAACTATTACCTTTAATCCTTCTTTTACGTTACTTGCACCGCATACTATTTGTACTACGTCATTTCCAGTATCTACCATACATAAATTTAAGTGGTCACTATCAGGATGTTTAGTTACTTTTTTTATTTGGCCTACCACTAAGTTATCAATTTTATTTGTAATAACTTTTTCAACGTTTACGCCGGATTTAGTTATTTTGACGGCCAATTCCTTTAAATCTTCGCCAGCTATATCAACGTAATCTGAAACCCAGTTCATACTTATCATATTTATTCACCAGTCCTTCTATCAAAATTTTTAAGTTCTCTTAAATCAGTGTTGTAAAATGCTCTAATATCATTTATTCCGTATTTTAACATTGCAAGACGCTCTGCTCCAAATCCAAATGCAAATCCTTGCCATTTTTTAGGATCATATCCGCAATCTTCTAACACTTTAGGATTTACCATACCTGCTCCTGCAACAGTTATCCAACCTGTGTTTTTACATATAGGGCAACCTTTTCCGTGACAATTAAAGCAAGAAATATCAGTTTCAACAGAAGGCTCTGTAAACGGATAATAACTAGGTCTAAAGCGAGTTTTGCAATCCTCTCCAAATAGTTTCTTAGCAATAACATCAAATGTTCCCTTAAGGTCTGATAAACTTACCTTTTCATCTATTAAAAGCCCCTCTATTTGCATAAATTGATGTGAATGAGTTGCATCATCATCATCTCTTCTGTATGTTTTACCAGGACATATCATTCTAATTGGTTTTTCACCCTTATTAGCAAGCATAACGCGCGCCTGTACAGGAGATGTTTGGCTTCTTAAAAGCAGCTTATCATCTTCAACGTAAAAAGTATCTTGAGCATCACGTGCCGGATGATTTTTAGGAATGTTTAAAAGTTCAAAGTTATAGTGATCTTCTTCTATTTCAGGACCATCTACAACATCATATCCCATACTCATAAGTAAGTCTTCTACTTCTTCTATTATTCTTTCTAAAATATTAGCTGATCCACTAGGAACTTTAGTTCCAGGAAGTGTAATATCTATTTTTTCACTTTCCAATTTTTTATTTAACGCTTCTTTTTCTAACTTTTCTTTTATTTCATCTAAGCTTTCAGTAACAAAGCTTCTTACTTCATTAACAAGCATTCCAAATTCCTTTTTTTGATCATTTGGAACATCTTTCATCATTTTAGAAAGTTCGGTTATCTTACCTTGTTTTCCTAAGTATTCTACCCTTACATCATTTAATGTTTTAATCGAAGTAATACTAGATTTTTTTTCTTCATATTCTTTTTTTATAGCATTTACTTTATCCTTCATTTTTTTATTCCTCCTTAAATATAAAAAAATCCATGAGACAAGGGCGAATAAACTTATCCGTGGTACCACCTTGTTTCATAGATTTACTATGCACTTAATTTCTTGTAACGTAAGATATACGTGATAACTTTATGGTTATCCAGCTCCAAAGCGAATTCATAAGTTATTACTATTAGTTTCCACCAACCACTAACTCTCTATTAGCTTTTTACTTATTACTACTCTTTTTCATTGCTTTTTCTAAAAGATATTTTAACACAAAATAAAAAGTTAAGCAAGTTACTTAACTTCTTCTATTTTGCTTATATTACCAGCACTATCTACGGCTCTTAAATATGTTCCTTTATCAAAAGTTTTAGTTATTGTAACTTCTCCGCCGGATACATTAATATCTTCCCAGTTTAATTTATCAGAAGAATACTGAATAGATGATACTTTATTTAAATCACTTGCTTTAATAGTAGTATCATTTTTATATTTACCAATGATTATTTTAGGAGCTGTTTTATCAATTTTTATAGCAGTTTTATATGCATAACTTTGATATCCTTTTTCATTAGTTGCTCTTATGTATAATATTTTATCCATATCATCTTTAAATACTAATTTAACATTTACGTTTTTTGTGTTATAACTACCATCTATTTTCTTCCAATTTTTTAAATCAAATGAATATTCCACTTTAGTTATATTATAAATACTTGAAGCATTTATTATTATGGCAACATCAGTATTAACTAATACTTCACCACTTGAATTTATAACATTATTTATAATTGGTAAATCACCTTGGTTTGCATTTTCATTAATACTTGCAGTAAAGCCATTTACACTAGCCTTAAGTTTATTTGTTATACCAGAAAAGAATAGTAAATAACTTAAAACTATAACACATATTATTACAATTATTAATATAAATAAATTCTTCTTATCCTTTTTCATATCATCTATCTCCTAGTCTACTTACATTATACAAGCAATTAAAGAAAAAAACAATAACTTAAGTGTTATTGTTAAAGTTCTGATTTTTTTATTGTGATTACTGGGCGAAGACCATGGCCATAATAAGAATCAAAGTTGTCGCCATAAAAGTTACCACTCGAGTACACATCCCAAACGTTGTGATAGTTATTCGCGGACGCAGTCCAATAAGGAGTACTATATACCCATGATGGTGCTGATTTACAGGAATAATCGTTACCACTACATCCTAAACTAGTTAACTCATCATAAGTTATTAAATTTGTAGTTACGCTTGTTTTTCCAAGCGTATTTTTTAAATAGTTTTTATAATTATTTAGTGGTGTGTAAAGATTTGAGTTACTATCAAATACATTTACTGGATAACTGTTGCCATACTTGCTTAATAAATTATGATTAGATGTATCATCTGTCCAGTATCCATAATAACACCCATAAGTGGTTGTACAATTAGGTTTTCTTTTTGTTTCATCAGGTGTAGCAAAAGCTAATCTATTAGCATAACTATCTTGCCTATTTGATTCAGTATTAACATTTTGTTTTGCAAAAGCATCTACTGTTGTTCCATTATCTTTTATTACATTAAAACATTCATTTTCTAAACAGAATTCATCCCCAATAGCATATGTTTTATCTACATCAGAGCCTTGACTGTTACTTGTTACTTTTTCATCTGTTTGTACAAAGTTTAGTTTATATGATAATGAAATAGTACTTGTTTGTTTTGGTAAATCTTCTTTAGTTAAATCTTTTATAAATTCTATTGTTATTGTAAGGTTTCTTGTTTCACCTGCTGATAAGATATAATCTTGACTTATTTCTTTTCCATTTTGATCTGTTACTTTAAAAGTTAAATATCTTTGTTGTTCACTTGTTAATTGTGTTTTTTCTATCTTATCTATCTTAGCATTAATCGTTCCTTCATTTACTAGATCAACCGTATATACCACTTTATCTCCTGGTGTTGATAGATTAACATTAATATTACTTATTTCTGCAGACTTAGCCTCTTCTATTTTTGCTGTTCCAGTAGTTGTTGCACTACCTATTTTTGTTGGACTAGATAAGTTTTCAAATCTAATTCCCCATTTTGCTGCATCTAGATATGCCGTACCATTTATGTTTAGTGTAGTTGATAGGGCTGCAAACGCTATTGTTAAGCCTGCAACTACTATTAACAATACTACTACAACTAGTGCCTTTGTTCTTCTTTCTTTTTCCATGCTTTTTACTCCTTTTACTACTATTATTAACTTTAATTATTCTATCATACATAAATAATTTATTTA
>JABLTL010045341.1_pt1 | contig 27286 bp, 42 predicted proteins | sample 7160151 | NCBI WGS metagenome assembly JABLTL01 (sample SAMN14651223, study PRJNA627086) | human gut metagenome | isolation source: feces | host: Homo sapiens
GGAAATGGTCTTACTTATCAAGACATGCTCACGAAGTATAAGGACTTCTGGAAGTGTTGGTGCGAGAATCTGTATAATGCAGATGCCTTCGGCTATGCAAACACCAACAACTTTACGAAGGCCTATGGTGACAAGGTGCAAGTGACGGACTACTTCTTTGGCAAGCGCCAGAGATACCTTGATAGTAAGTATCATTGTGGCTCGTCTGTTAGCAATAACCTTCGTTTGCGTTTGTATGAAGATGGTAGGGGCCTTGCTATCAAGCACTACCAAGCCATCTATTGTACCTTGCAATGGGGTGTAAACAACTTTGATGATCATCGTAATGTCAAGCCAGGCACTTATTCGTATATGCCATTCAAGATTTCCGGCCCACAGGATGCGACTTTCGATATTGATGATGCAGACATTATCACGGAGTTATCAACCTACGCAAGAGGTAGTAATGGAAATTACACCATCTATGGCTTGGAAGGTCTTGGCGACTTTAAGTTCGACCTCCATATGGACTTGTTGAAAAGGCTCACGAAGTTCGTTATGAATTATACCGCATCCAAGCCAAACACAAGAGAGGAAGGACTGAATTTTGACCTCAGCAAGATGGGTATGCTGAGACAGGTGATTGTTAGGAACGTGAAGAACCTGAAAAAGAGTATCATCTTATCCTCTGACCTCTTGGAGGAGATTGACTTTACGAATACTCCTATTATAGGTGTGACTACTCCACCAACAGATATGCTTACAAAGTTGGTTCTTCCTGATACTATCAAGGAACTCAACCTTGTCGGATATACAAACTTGCAAGTCAGTGGTCTTCAAGTGGCAGGTTACTCTAATATAGAAACCTTGTACATTGAGGATTGCCCTAACTTGGATAGCTATGAGATTGTCAAGGCTTGTTATGATGCAGGAGCAAAGTTGACAAATGTTATATTGAAGGGTATTGATTGGAGAATTGATGATACTACCATATTGCTATCTCTTGCAGCCAAGGGTGCAAAGCTACAGGGTAAGATTTTTATTGAAAGTCTTGTGCCAGTCACTATTGATGACAAAGCTGCATTCATTTCTGCATGGGGTGACATTGACAATGAAAACAATAGTCTTTACATAAGCTATAATTCTATTCCAATTACTTCTATTTCTATAGAGGGAAGGGAGTACATTGGTGTGACAGGTAAGTTTCAGTTTAAGGCATCAACCAAGCCATCATCAGGCAACAACCTACGTTCAATAAAGTGGGAGGTTGATGAAAATGACTATGCTGAGATTAATGCAAGTACAGGTGAGTTGGAGGTAAAGAAGGTAGGAACAGAGGATTCCAACACACAAATAACCATTCATATCACAGCACACCTTAATGATGGCAGCACCTTAAAGTCTGAGAAGAAGGTGAACCTCTTTGTCAGACCTATAAAATTAGGGAACTACCTTTTCTCAGATTTTACCTATGGCTCAAAGTTGTCAGACAGCGACAAGTCTCCTATAGGAATTTGCTTCTACATAGACCCAAGAGACAGGGACTATGCTATAGCAGTAGCCTTGCAGGACCTTGTTTCTTTAACTTGGGGGTTGGATAGTGAATCTATTGGTAATATTAAACTTAAAGACAATCCTTCTTTAAGTGTTTATGATATTGCTGACTTAAATAATCAAGTTATTACTCAAAGATATATCAATGATAGCACTATACTTGACAGCTCAAATACTGCAAATGATGGCTTCAAAGAATATAGTAGTGACACAGAATTTGGTGGTATTGGATTCATAACCATAACAAGCACTATTTACAATAAGCTAAAAAGCTATCTTGACAAAGCTGATTTAAAGATTGGAGATAAGATTTCCTATGGGCAGTTTAAGACATTGACCATCATTGCTCATAGAGACATGGTATTGACTGATTCTGGCATTAACAAACCTGTACCACAGGAGACTGCAACAATGAGTGAATTAGAATGTCTAAAAAAATATATCCAAGATATTGTTCTTGCAAACAATAGTAGCTACAGTCAATACTATTTCCCACAGGCATCTTATTGCTTTGCATACACTCTTTCTGTGGATAAAACAGAGGTAGGACTGCACAAATGGTATCTTCCTTCTTCAGGAGAGCTTGCAAGATTTATCTGGTATACTCAGCAAGGAACCTCTTTTGCCAATAAAAATGCCATATTTTCGCAGGGGGTACAAGATGCTGTTTTTAAACCAGTAGGTGTAGAAAGGATTATTTCAAGCTCCAGTGAAATTAAAAATAACAGTTCAATACGATATTATGCTGCTACCGTGCAAATAGTAAATACAATTCAAAATCATAGCATAAGTAAATCGAATATTTGTCTCGTCAGACCTGTTATATCTTTCAAAAAACGTGCATTCTAAATATACTAAGTATGAATGAAAATAATATAAATGTAAATGTAAACGATATTCAAGTAGCCAACCATCTTTGCAGACCTGTCGTTACAATTATGGTAGGCATGGGCAGTGATGACTTCATTACCCTTCCTGTCGCCGTGTGGAACTATGGAGCAATAGTCTCAGCCCTTATCAGACATAAGTATTCTGAGAATGAGGTTGAGGCAATAATAAGTAACTCTCTTATGCTTATGCAAAATCCTTCAAGTGTGAGTGAGGAGTATTCAAATGAGAAGATGAATGAGTTCAATGAGTTTCAAGAGTACAGAGAGAAGTGCAAGGCAAGAGCCAAAGAACTTCTCGCCATCGGTGAGGAAATGGGGATAAAGGAAATGTAGTCCTGAGTGTATAACAAATAATGAAGTATGATGAAGAATATATTTAAATTGAACAAGCGAGACTACATTGGTCTTGCTTGTTGGCTGCTTGGCAGTATATTGATAGGTCTTCTTGCTTTGCCAGTAATGGTAGGTAGAGAGATTTATCAGTACAAACACTATCATCTCTCGCGATTTGAGTGGGAAGATATTGTGAGGTATTCTGTAGTGATTGTACTCGGTAGTATTATTAATTTCTTTATTTTTTAAACAAAATGAGAAAAATAGAAAGAAGTATTGTCCTTGTTTTGATGCCATGTCTGAAAATAAGGATATAGAATAAAGATGTCACCTACCTGAGTTGGCAATATCACACAACCAAGTTCATTCTCTATCAAACTAAGATGGCTCATCAAACACTAATATACGAATAATTTGCTTACAGATTGTTACTTTATCAAAGCTTAACTTTAAATTTTTGCTCAAAATGAATTGGTTTGAGCAAAAAATTGTAATTTTGCCACAGATTTAATTTTATCAAGAACGTAGAACAATTAACTATAGACAAAAGGAGGTTTATTAATGACACAAGAACAAGAAGCCGAAGTCCAACGGTTGATAAAGGATGTAGATGTTACTGAACTGATGGGAATGCTTATGAAGCATGGCAACAGATATTCCAGAAGGATTCTGAAATTTTTTCGCTGGTTCTGCAAGTATGTTCCAATTACGCTTATGTGTTTTCACGCATACGGAATTTGGGATTTTTCGCAGCATCCTCGTGAAATGTTTATTCCTTATGAAGAGAATTTTCCCTGTTATCTTTTTATTTATTTCATGGTCTATATTCTTCCGATGGTGACTATTCTTGCTAGTAGATTTTTCTTTTTGTGCTGGTGGTATAGAATACCTTTTTACTACTTTTTTGGTATCAATGCAGCTCACATTGTTGAGTGGAACTGGTATACCACTAAATCTATGGTAGATTCTTGCTATACGGTGATGGCTATAACAGCTATGTTCTATCTGTATGCTTTTGCAGATATGATTATCAATAGAACGAAGATAGGAAGGAAAATTTGCAAATAATAGAGAAATACAAAGATAATAAGAGAAAAACAGCGAATTATGAAGAAAGTACTGAATTATGATACCCTGGGATGGGCATTGAAATCATTGAGTGATGCATGCTTTAAGGCTGCAGAGCAGCAGAAGAATGGGGAGAAGATTACGGCTTGTGGAATGACCGATGATGATCTGGACAATCTTTGTGAGCAGATTCCTGACATGCTGAACCCTTATATGACTGCCGGGCAGGTAAAGAAGGAGGCTCATATCAGCGAATCTACTCTAAGAAGGGCCATTGCAGATGGGGAGCTGGAGAGTGTAGGGAACGCTGGGGACCATTCTCATTTCTTCAAGAAATGGGACGTTAAGGCGTTTATCAAGAAAAGATTGAAAAAAAACAAGAACTAAGCCCTATCGCAACACGGATAAGCGATATGAATATGGTAACATTTTTATTTGTAGAGTGTGCTATCATTATAATGTTGAGCGTTTCGTTTAATATTTTTGTTTGGTGGACAGGAGATTATAAACGCAAGAAGTGGTTGTTTGCGTGGCTAACATTTATCAATGTGATAGCGATTGCTGGAACCATCATCACTTATTTTATGGGTAAATAACAGAATAATGAAGAGAAGCTGATGAGGCTTCTCTTTTTTGATATGGGTCTATGTCACCTTAAATCATTGGAAATCAGCTACTAAAAGAATGTTTGACAGAGTTATTAAACATGTAGATATTTTGGGATAACTTTGCTGCCGTAATCGATTACATGTGTGAATAAACAAAATGTACAACTTTTATTACTTAAGGAATTATGGCAGAAGAAGTAATTAAGACTACCTCTTGTTGCAACGATGCAATGATGGGTGGTTTGCTTGGAGCGATGGCAAATCGTGACAACAACAATCCTTTGGCAATGGCGGCTATGATGCGAGATCGTGACGATGCCGACATGTGGAACAATCCATTTGCCTACATGATGATGATGGGCGTGATGAAGTGGATGTATGGCGACAACTGGAACAATCGTGACAATGGCGCAGACGTGCAGCGTGCAGAGATTCAGAGCCAAATCGAGAGCCTGCGTAACCAGATGGCCGACAATCAGAACAGCAACTTGCTGATGGGTGCCATCCAGGGTAACGGCAACGACCTTAAGATGTTGGCAAGCAATCTGAACTGTGACTTCAACGCCTTGCAGAACTCTATCTGTGGCATCCAGGCTGGCATCCAGCAGCTTGGTGGTCAGGTAGGATTCTCGGCAGAGCGAGTAATCAGCGCGATTTCTCAGGGTGACTTGCAGATGACAATTGCGCTTAAGGATTGCTGCTGCCAGACTCAGCAGAACATCATCAAGATGGGGTACGACAACCAGCTTGGTCAGAAGGACATCGTTAACCAGATGCAGCAGGGCTTTAGCTATACCAACACTGGTATAGAAAGAGCAGCTTCGAATCTCGGTTTCCAGCTGCAGCAAGACAAGTGTGACATCATCCGTGCAGGTGAGAACAACACCCAGCGTATCATCGACACCTTGACAGGCCATTGGAGTCAGGAGCAAGCCAACGAGATTCAGGACTTGAAGTTTAAGAACTCTCAGTTGCAGCAGAACATCTACCTTGCCAATCTGATGAATGGCGGTTGCGGATGTGGCGCAGGTGTAGCAGGTGGCTATCAGTAAAAAAGTAAAGAATGAAACAGAAGCGTAGTGGTATGAACAAGATTTCTCCAGTGGGTTTGGCTACTACAGCATTGGTAGCCAACCAAGTTTCAGTTTTAGCTACTTACAATGAGAAGCTTTGCAGACCTTATTGCGTGAATGGCAGCGTGCAGCCACAGGCAAGCATAACTTACAGTTATGAGCAGCCTATCCTGAATGGTACAACGGTGTTTGTGCCTATCGTGGCGACAATCTCCATCATTTCGCCTGTAATAGGCAACAAAAACATGATGAGAGCACAGCCGTTGATTTACACGGAAAGATGGGTAGCAGCCTTCCAAGGGCAGACAGCACTGCCAACGGCTGTAACTATCGCCAGTGTGGGTAGAACGCAAAAGGCTAACGATGTGGTATGTGGAAAGGCTAGAGGCCTGAGCATATTTGACAGTCTGACCGTAGCATTGACTACTGCTTAGTATCATTATAGGGGGAAATGGTGGATGGTTTGTAAGCCATCGTTTCCCTCGCATTATCCATTTAAAACGATACGATTATGATATTCAGAGACTTGAAGGCTGGATTTCCAATCTATCTATTTGATAGAGCCAGCAGAAAATTTAAACAAGGTAAGGTGACGACCAATCCATGCCCTGACTTTGAGAATGGCAAGCAGAACGTAATGGCTGCTATGCCAGAAATGCCGAATTATGGGGCAAGGAACGTGAAAGTAAACGTGCAAACTGAGGATGGCAAGCAGTCTATCTATTCGGTAGTTGATACTGAGCAAACAGCATACAGCGACACCCTTGTAATCTCTTGTAGTAAGGAGAGTATCATCAACGAGGTAAACGCATTGAAGAACCAAGCCAATGACATCATCAATAAGATGCCGGACTTCGAGCAGACCGTAAAGGACTGTGATCAACTTCTCTCAGAGTTGGACACATCATTTCGTGACCAGCAGAGAACAAATCAGCGACTTGACAACATGGAAAACAAGTTGGACGAGATTTTCAAATACGTCAAATCACAAAAACAAGAATGATATGAACTTAGTAGAACTTATCACAAAATATCAGAGTGACGCCACACCGGAGCAGATGGTGAAGGTAACCAAGATCATCGGCAAGTTTGTGGCTATGCACGCTACGGAAGAAGACCTCCTGAAACTCTACAAGGAGATTTATGGGGTTGTGGGTAACGGCCACTTCAACGACTTCTTTGCTGAGGCTCAGATCAAGAAGATGGTGTTTGAGGATGACAAGGAGGTAGAGCATCGTGCTCCTTACTATACCATGGCCAAGACGCAGGAAATCTATGAGACGGTGAAGGACGAGATCCGGCCATATAACCAATGGGATTTTGCCGTGGTGCTGAACATGATCTACTCTGACAACTATAATCTGATGAAGAAATGGTTCCCGGAGGACAGCGAAGAGCAGTTGATGGATAAAATGGTGGATCTTGCCGTAAACTGGCTGAGGGATGATGATAACCCTTATGGCCATTGTAAGGCTTGGGGGTACTTCAATCACTAAATTATTTCCATAATGACCTAAGATATATAAAAGAAAACTATCAGAAGAAGAGAATGCAGGCGGAAAATGGGCTTGTGTTCTCTTTTTTCGTATGAAGTTGCGCAACTTATCACAGAGAACTGGGAATGATGGCTTATATTTGCATCGTTTCCATAACGGAGTGGGGACGGATAAATGAAAAAGAAAATGAATGATATTCGAGGTTACTTAATTGGGACGATTTGGACTTTTCTGAGTCTGCTGGTTCCCATCAGGGATTTTATGATTGCCATGATGGTATTATTTGGGCTGAACCTGGTGTTTGGCATCGTGGCTGCAGTGTTTAACGGTGAAGAATGGAGCTGGAAGAAATTCGGTATGTTCTTCGTCTGTTGTGCGGTGTTCTTCGTGACGGTGGCTGCATTGTTTATTATCGGTCATTTCTTGCATTCTGATACAGAGGCTCTGTTTTGCGTGAAGTGGGTGTGTATAGCTGCAACCTATCTGTTCACGACCAACATATTGAAGAACCTGAGACGGATGCTAGTGTCAGATACGCCCTTTTATAAACTTGTGGACTATGCTTATTATGCGCTGACACTTGGATTCGTAGAGAAATTCCCGATGTTTAAGAGATACCAAGAATATAAAAACAATAAAGAAAATGGAAATGAAGGAAATCAGATTAGAGCAGTTGCTGATGGCAATGCCTAACGCAGGGAAGAGTGCAGAGAAGTTTCTGCCATGCCTGAACCGATTTGCTGAGGAGTTTGAAATAAACACGCCTTTGAGATGGGCGCACTACTTGGCTCAGATTGCCCATGAGAGTGGTGAACTGAGATATACCAAGGAGATTGCCAGCGGAAAGGCGTATGAGGGAAGAAAAGACCTTGGTAACACCCATAAGGGAGATGGCGTAAGGTTTAAGGGGCGTGGGCTGATCCAGATAACAGGGCGAGCCAACTACAGCAAGTATGCCGGATATTGTGGCTATGATGTAGTTAAGAAGCCCTACCTCTTGGAGCAGCCTCTTGGTGCGACACGTTCCTCGATGTGGATATTCGATACCTTCGGTTGCAACGAATTGGCAGACGAGGATAATCTGAAAGCAATTAGACGGAAAATTAACGGTGGCTACAATGGACTGGATAAATGCGAGGAGTATTTGAAAAGGTCCAAGCGAGCACTCAATATCTCATAGCTTATGAAATCGAAACATTTAATTATCTACCTGTTCGTTTGGATAGCGTATTTCTCAATGTTGTTTCTGACGAGTTGTAAGACGAAGACAGTGACGCAGGAACATTATATTACGGACCAAACAAAGACCAAAAGTTCGGATGCCTCCTGGCAGGAGCGATTTATCTCTGCTTTTGAGCAGATGGCAAATAGCAGGATCCAGGAGCACGAAACATCTGTCAAGGAAACTACACATACAAAGGATAGTACTTCAACCACTGTAGACCAGAATGGAAAGCCTATCAAGACAGAGTCATGGCACTCTGTTGTGACCAACAGGAACACAAAAGAGGTGCTGAGGCTAAAGGATTCCATTAACATCATATCTAAGAAGGTAGATAAATATCAACTTCTAATGGTTCAAAAAGATTCGCTGATTCGGTTAAAGCAAGACTCTATTAACATTATGAGGCGAGAACTAACCAAGAATGAGCAGCGACTTGTGACTATAGGGAAGGTAAGTCTTGGCGCGTTAATAGGTATTATCACAGGTATTCTTGTTTGGTTATGGCATAGAAAGAAATAAGGCTTATGAAAACGATAACTATAAAAATAGTGAAGAAGAGTGTAATGAGCGTGGTAGAAGGACTATCTGCCACCATTGCGCAGCATAACCCGGAAGTGGACTTCCAAAGCGTATGGGCCAGTGATGCAGAAGAGGCTAAACTGGATATATACTATAGGGAGGCGATAACCGACCTAGAGAATTTTCTTGCGAGGTTTTCTTCTTCGACCACACAGAAGTTTGATTTGCAGGCTCTGGCTGATGATTTCTCTATCAATATAGTGACACTTGCTTCTTGGCCGCCAAGATTAAGTGGTGTGCTGAGCAATCAGATTCAGAACTATCTTGTGCATGCAATCCTTGCCGGATGGCTGAGCGATTTTCCGGATATGGCTCATACGGACTATGCCAGTATGGGAGCGAGTGACCTTGATGCCATTAAGGAGATTTTGTTAAAGAAAGACTTTAGCTTTGCTGAGGCTGAAAGAAAAGCCGATGATACAACGAAAGAAGGCTCTTCTGCCAGTGATACATCAGTCAGAGCAGTGGACCTTAACGAAAAGGCTGGTTCTTCTCCTATGGCTTCGGCAAGAAGTGGGGATGAAATAGGTAAGCAGAAGAATGCGCAGGCAACTGCTGGGCGGTCTGTAGATGCTGAGGCTAAAAGTCAGAATGAACTGGATGCTGAGGCTCGAAATGTGGACGAAGTAGATAAGGATGGCCAGAGTGGGCCGAAAGGGTCTGAGCGCAATCAGGACTTCGTTTCGCAGCATTTTCATCAGGATCGTGTAGACTGGAGCGGAGGCAGGCCACCTTATGAACTGAGGTAGATTTATTAATCATCTAAATATTTCGAAATATGGATAGTAAACTAATTACTTTGAACTTTAGCATGGAGCAGGTATGCAATGACATATTGGCCCGATGCTATGTGTTGAGCCAGGGACTGGTGGATGATGCGCAGAAGGACATCAGAGCCACTATTGAAAGCCCTGACAGTAAAGAGACTCGCAGTATTATTAATCGTGCTGTAACAGAAGCCATCGGTAATATCAAGGTTGCAGCTCAGCGTTATCTGACCTCAGGTAGAGTTGAGGATAACAACAATCTGGAGCGACTTGTGAAGGGTACGAAGAAGTATGTGTACACCGATAACAACAACGGCACATGGACTGAGGTAGTGACCACAAGCATCATCGGCCAGGAAGATGAGGAAGTGACTTCTACCGTAACCAAGGCTGGTAATGATCGGGAGGAAAGTGTCTATGAGACTGTTACCCTGAAACTGGAGATTCCGAACTGGAACGTGGCTGTGACGGATGCGCTTAAGAGCAATATGCATCGGTATATGGTTGACTATACGATGAGTCAATTTTTGCAGGATCAGTATGCAGATAAGGCTGGACAGTATGGGGAGAGTGCTACAGCAGACTTCAATAATATGAAGAGCAACCTGTTAAGCCGGGATAACTATACTTTGAGACGGCCGAGCTTTACTTAATGAAACTTTTTTTCCTTCTTTCGTTTTAGGTGTGTTTATGGAAAGAGCCTTCGCTTCGGGATAACTCCTGATTTGTGAAGGCTCTTGTTTTTTGACATGGCTAGAAAGCCATGGAACGATGGGTTTTCTGCTAGAACTTACTGAAACGCCTGATGATTTCGAGGCGCGTATCAAAGTATTGATTCATGGATTTCATCTTCAGGTATAGGGCGATGCGGAAGAAACGATAGCTGTGAGTAGCCATGTAGCTGGACTTCATGCCGCCCAAGCGACCGATGTAATGCCAATTCTGATTATCATTGCTACCATATAACCACATGATTGGTATGCTGCCAGACGTGAGGGAATGGATATAGCCTGTAATGGAATCAGGTACGTTATCTTCATCGAACTTCAAGGTACGAGTAACTATGATACCATGATACTCTGTTGGATCTTCGTAATCGTACCCCTTATCAAGCACCATCACGCTGCCATCCCTATATTGTATGTAGGGGTGTGGGTAGGAATTGATTGACGTGAGCACGTTCTGTATAAGGAAAGTGCTCCAGGCATTATCCTTGATAGAATAGCAGAGTGCCACCGTATCAGCCGTAGAGGCCTTACTCAACTGTGTAACATCCAGGCATAAGATGCGAGAGTTTTTGTAATCGTAGATAACCTGACAATGCTGGAAGAACTCTATTGGCGAGGAGGTGAAATCTATGAGTTGACGCATCTGAGCCTTGATTGTCTTGACGGATTCGCTATCCCCTTCTGCATCAACGAAGAAGTTGAGGAACTTACCTAGGCTACCGGAAATGTTGAAGCCGGGACCATCTAAGACATCGGACATGGAAACCACTTGTGACTCTGCTATGCGACTGAGGGAGCGGTTTGTGGCGAAGATAACAGACTGGTCTAACTGTGTGATAGACTTCGGATTGCTGCAAACCTCACGGCTAATTGGGTGGATGCTGCTATAAGTGCCTTTGGAAGAGACTTCCATCGCCCAGATACCATCGGTAGAGAATGCCATCAATGGGTACTGACCAAACTGACCTTGGGAGAGAGCCCTTGTGGTCGAGGCTATGCCCTGGATGGTTCCGATGCCCACGGTGTTGATGCCGTTAAGAGGGAAAAAGAAGGGATTGTCGGACTCGGATGTGTAAATCTTGGACGGCATATAAACGACATTATCAACGGAGTAAGTAAATTCACTAACCTCATATTTACTGTAATCAGATGTAAAGAAACTGAGATGCATGGCTCCATTGAGTTCTGCACACTCGGTGAGAGGGAAGGAGTAGATATGTGAAGAGGCTTCACCGCTGGTATTTATTAAAGTGCAGAAGAACACCATCTTTGTAGCGCGAGAGTCCGGGTAGAATTTCATAGAGTTGAACAAGCCTGCTCTGTTTATATTCCATATTGATACACTCTTCTCTACAATCTTCTGGCCTTCGGTAGTTTCTATAACCGTAACGATTTTGTTTATACCAAGGGATTTTTCAGAATTATCGAGATTCACGAAAAAGCGGCAGCCCTCAGGGAACATAGAAAGTCCAAAACCATCAAAAAGAGTCTCGGATATTCCGTAGACATTAAGTCGGTGGTTGTAGACGTAAGCACCTTCGGCGGTTATAAGGTTGTGGCTTTTGTAGTCGTCCTTCATCTGCTGCTGTAGCGAAACGTTGGCTATTACTGATTTGTCGACAGGCAGGTTTGTGCTAACAGCCGGAAAGTTACTGATGCTTTCCAAATCGAGCGATGCGATCTTGAAGAAGGAAGATGTATTACGTATTTTCTGGCAATAGTTCTCATCTGTCAGTGATGGTATCTCAGCAAGAGACACGTTGTGAAACCCGCCTTTATAAATATATGCACCACTTGATGGCGCATACGAAATAATCCAGTCCTGATCAGGGCACACGTTTCGCATTGTATAGTCGACAGTCTTCAACACAAACTTATTAATACGCTGAGAGCTGTCTGTCTTGGTAATAGGCGGTGTGATATACACATCTATGGACCGGACAATGTTTTTCCATTTCTGCAGCTCGCTAAAGACATCTCTCTGGCAAGCATACATTAAAGCGACATTACGAGGCTGATACATTAGGACGTTATTGCTTGCAGTAAAAGAATATTCCTTTCCGTAAGCATCTTTTCTGTTATACTTTAATGTGTCTGTATACAACTGAACCTTTGATGCACTCACCACTCTTCCAAAGTCGTCGTACTTTACGTCGCTGGCATCAATAGCAGTATCATCATTTCGTGGTGTTTTCGTGCCAGCCCACGACACGACATTCATGTTATATACCCTGTAATTGTTTGGTATGAGTACGGGCATAAGAACGGGAGCAGAGTGCAGAATTGTGGATCCGTCATATAGACGATAACAATAACGCACCATAAAATTGGCATAGAAACGTCCGTTCTTTGCGATGAGGCTGTTTGTGCGATTGATAAGTGCCCAAATGCTTTCGGTTAATTCAGCCTGTTTCTCCAGTTTAACGTCAGCAACGGCATCTCCAGGTTTATACGCTTTGCTTTCTACAATATTCAAGAGATTGCTTACATTCTCCGTTGATACCTGGAAAGCAACCGTAAATCCATCTGCCGAACCTGTAATATCGATTCCACCTGTTTCGTAATTCTCGGGTTGGTCATAACTACTGAGAGAAAAAAGAATCCTCATGAAAGGTGGCTTCTGTCCCAAGTATTCGTATTTATCTTTGAGCCATACAGCATAGTGTATGCCATCGGTAGCCACGATGATGAGGGTGTTGCCGATGGAGTTGATAGAGAGCACGGTGGATTCGTAGTCGAAGGACTTGATAGGTGTAGACGAGCCTAAGGTGCCATCCTGCATGAACCAATAAATGGAGGATGAGGCTATGGCTATGAGATGGCGGTAATTGCCAGTTTCGTGTACATAAAGAATCTTAGCCACAACACCATTAATGGTGAGTGGCTGAGAGAGGGGTGTTCCTGTGACATTAGAAGGGCGCAATGCGCCATCATGCAGCTCAAGATTGCCGCAGAGGGATAGCGCACCATTTTCTACTGCCATTTCATCAGGAGTGAGGCTTAGGCCTTTGTATCTAATTGATTGTTGCATATTTCTTAATGTTTAATATTTTTTTATCGACAGTGCTCGCTGTCGGCCCTATTGACGATTGCTAAGGCTGGACAACTGACGCCATCTACATTGAGATTGATGGTTTCATTAGCCGTAACCAGTTCTATCTGCTTAGTACCAGTCGGGATATTCGGTATATAGCTAAGCAAGAAACTGACGGTAGAAACATTACTGGCATGGAGCTGCCCCTTACGGCCAGACAGTTTGATGCATACATTTTTAGCTTCTAACTCCGGTGTGGACTTGATGACATACATCTGCTTACTTGGATTATAGAAACAGAAACAAATCTTATCACCCGGATGGAGATCCAGCAGTTTGCAAGGACTAGACCTTAGAGTGATACGCCCATTCAGATTAAGGGCAAGTCCTCGCTTCTGAACGCGAGGACGATTGAGAATAATGACATCATTTGTTAGCTGCATGTTCTGTAGGTTTGTGGAGCCAGAAACGGAAATAATCGTTTTCGGCATCCTGGTTGCGTACTTTTACATATTCTCTTGTAACATAAAAATGCTTCTTGCTGAGAGTAGGGTTGAGGTTGTAATCATTCAACATCATTGCTGGCTCAACTCTGCCATCGAAGGAAATCTCGTACCAATAGCGATGGAGAAAGAACCATGGACGAAGACGGACCTCCTGAATGGTGGTGTAATTACTCTTGTCTGCCCGGCACGGTACGATGCTCCAGCTACCATCCTGCCAATGCTCTGTGGTCACTTCTCCACCTGGTGCCATTTCATGTTTCTTGATGATGGACTTTTGTATTTTGACGAGAAGGCAAACATCAGCCGTGAAAACTTTAGCCATTTTTCCATGGCAGAGCATGACGAAGCGGCCTTTCTTATCAGGAAGTAGGCTACGCTGTTTGCCCGGCTTATTGATGACACAGACGGTGGAGAGGTACTTATGTCGAGCCATGGAGAGAAAATCGGGCAGTTTCGCCTTTTCGTGCATGCGGTCGATGACCTTCTGAACCTTTTTGAAGTTTTTCTCAGCCTGAGTCTCACGAATAGTGACCGGAGATTGAGGTAACTGACCATTTCCCTTTTGCTCACGAATCTTCTTAACGTTTTCACGAACCTGCTTCTTAGAAGGTATTTCCAGAAGATGCCCCGTTTTCTTATCAAGTCTGTATCTTGTTTTTTGCTTTTCCATAATGAGTAGTCTTTAGATATTGCCAGAGTTGAGGCAAATGATTTCGAAATGATGATTCTCGCAGATGTCGTTGCCGTTGGCCATACGATGATTGAAGGAGCAAGGGATATGCTTGTTGTACAGATCACACTGGAAGCAATGTTCAGGCACTTCTTCCTGTTCTTTGCTGTCTCCATTATCAGTTGCAGGCATCTTACTTGGTACTGCCCTGACAACACGGCCAAAGTGGTCATAAAGTTGACCGGGAACGATACAGGTTGCCTCACGGAGGGATGGGAGATTGTAACCCATCTTACGGATAAACCAGAGGCGTAGGTAAATGATTAAACGTTTCAACTTCTTCATATATGATTGATGTTATATATTAATAATGTGGGTAAAGGTACGAGAAAAATGAGGATAAAAAGTGATAACTTGCGCAACTTAGCTTGTTGAGAACCAAATTGCGCAAGAATTGTCAGTGATTACTCGGTTTTACCGTCCTTCTCTTTCTGCTTGTTATCAGTGGAAGGCTCATGCTCGAAGACATCAAAAATCTTGGTCTCGCTGAGACTCTTCATCTCATAGTCAATCATGGTCTTTCCCATGACCTCATCTACATAACGCTTGGCACGCTCGATGCTCTTGGCTTGGATAAGGTAGTTGACATAGGTACGCTTCTCCTTCTCTGTTTTCTCATAAATGGTGATGAAAGCCAAACGAGCCTTGAACCAAAGATCATCGTCATCAATATCAGAGAAGAAAATCTCGTTGTAGTTGGCTGGGTTGATGTTGGCAATCTTAAGTTCACCAGATACATAGACTGCCATGTTATCGATGATGCTTGCTTCTGCCTCGGTGAAGGAGAGGGCATCAACAACATACAGCTCGTTTACAAGTTTCTCGCTTCCATCCTCCTGGGTCTTCTCATAGCGTACCTTGCACTCGAACCATGTGCTTGTACGAGAGCGGAGGGAAGAACAGTTGCCTATGCCAATAATCTTTTCGGCAATGGCTTTATCTACTTTGACTTTTAAACTTTCTGTTTTCTTTTCCATAATCTTAAGAATTTAAATTGTTATTAATAATTTTGTCTAACTCTTCCTGAGGTAGCTGTTTTCCGTCTTTGCCAAGATATTCCTTGCAAATGTAATACATGGTGCCAGGATGGTCGGGATGGCGGTAGTGGTCATTCAACTCTATATTGGCAAGCTGCTCATCCGAGGAATTAAAGATAGAACGAGCCTGATGTGCTCTTGGCATACGTTCCATGACGTGGTACTGGATGATGTAGCCATCTTTCTTTATCTGCTCGTCTTTGAGACGTATGAGCATCTTATCTATCTTGGCTTCTTTCTCCTTGATGGTCTTGAAGAGGGAGTTGACCAGCTCCTTGTCGGGCTGTAGCTTCTTCTTCTCTTGGAAATATTGGATGGTTGAGGCTCTAAGTTCTGCTACCAGAAGGAAGAATGTGCCGTTGTCGTTCTGAGGGACATCATTTCCGTCTGCCTTCATGATGATGCCATCGACACGCTTTTCAAGTTCGATGGACTGGCGAAGCATCTTCTTATCGCGGTGTGCCCAATATTTTTTTTCCGTGGTTCGCATAGCTGAAACCAGCTTGCGAAAGGATAATACTGATTCTTCACTCATATCTTATTTGATACCTAAAGTTTGTTTGACTTTTCTGATGCGTTCCTGCTCCTTGGGGAGGAGGTTGCCTTTTTCGTCTATTCGGCAGAGGAGTCTGAGATTTGGCTTAATGGTAATCCACTTATGGAGACCATCGTGCTCACGCTTTATCTGTCGAAGCTGGGCTTCTTGCAGTCTTTCGTGCAAATGCTGCTCATGACGAAGTTTATTGATTTCGTTCTGTATTCTGTCCATTGTTAAATTCTTCTGAAGGTATTGTATCTAATATTGAATCCCATTGATCATACCCCACAATATCTAATGCTCTTATAACATCACACACTTTTACAAAGGCATAATCATTCTTATATTTCATATTGTCAATATCATGAAACTTAAAAGTACAAGCTTGTAGATATTCTTTGAAACGTTTCTTTTCTTCTATAGAGAGGTATGATGTACGTGAGAGAAGTTTATTCTCTAATCCCTTTAATGCTACCTCATTTTGCATTCTATATATATCTACGTTTGTAGAGAATGAAGCAGAAGTTTCATCAAAACGCTTTATCATCTCTAAAAACTTGTTTTGGCTCGAATTGAGTTCTCCAACTTCAACCATTAACATGGATAAAGTTTTTTCCGTATCTTTCAAACGAGATATTTTTTTGTCGACAGTATCGGAAGCAGAAGCTAACACCTCTAGAGATCTTTCTATATTGGCATAATTTTTCTTGATAGCTTCTCTGTATGAGATAAGTTCATCACGCTGATCTGCGATAATTCGCATCATACGCTTGTTTCTGTCATCGAAGCGAACCTTGAAGTTCTTGTCTCTTAGCGTGCAAGAGACGATGCCAAGCGTGATAACAAAGACCACGCTGAGGCAAATAATTAATGTTATTGATACATACATAATTTATAATGTTTAAAGTTCTATTACTTCTTTTCTTTATTAATTTTTATTGCTTTTCTTGCCAGTTTTCCTAAAGTCGAAGAACTAGCTTCAGGAAAGCGTTCTTTGAACTTTGCTCTTACTGCATAGAATATTTCGCTTTTTCTTTTTGCTTCTCTGTATTTGTCTTGTATAGAAGACAGTTGGCTGATAGCCTCTCCAGCTTCAATGGTAAAGCTATCATCAGAGCATCCTTCAACCTCTGTTGTAATTTGAGACCAAGCAAAACTTATAGCATCGTATTCTGATTCTGTTAAGTATATATTCATTGTTCTAATTCTTGTTTAATAATTCTCAACTGTGATAAAACATGCTCTGCATTGATAAACTTGGAGTCTGAAATATTTAATGCGGATTCTATCTCAAGGATGAGCATGTCAACTCTTAATTTGACTTTTAACTCTTTCTCTTTCATACGCTATTTCTTTTTATCTAACCATTCCATTATGTTATGATAGGCATTATCTTTGTAACTTCTCATAAAATACTCTAAATTGTCTCTATTTTTGAGATAATCAGATAAATCGCCTCGCCAATAACCATACAGATTAGCGAGTAATTCGCTTGACATTTCATTGATGCAATACTTGATGAGCTTTTGTTGCTCCACATTCTTGTTATAATGAAAGAGTGAATACGATGCATGTTTGATCCATCTCCACCACTTTGAGGTAAACTTCTTTACTTCTATCTTTTTGGGAAGTTCCTCTCTTCTTGTGTGCATATCAATGAGCTTATTATACTCTTCTATGCTAATTGTTATTTGTCTTTCCATATACTAAAAGATTAATTGTTTATTACGATTACAGGCATGTAGATGTTTTCTTCTCCAAGCTAAATTTCTTTCCACTTTGATATGTCCGTCTTGGAATTTATGTACTCTATCCCAATAAGAAAACATAGAGAATATACTTTTCATTTTATTCATTGATTCCTCCTGCGACTTTAAGATTCTTCTCAACAAATCGTAGAGTTTCATATAAGTTGCTCAATTCGACATCAAGGTCAAAATCGTCTGGATTATTAGCCAAAATATACTCTATTCTATTAGCGCACATTATAACAAACTTTCTTGAAACCCAACGAGAGAATGTTATGCTATCCGTGTCATCTAAATCTTTTTGAATATCATCAACGACAGGATATGAAAGATTATGAACATAGTTAAGCTGTTTCTTTCTTGTAATAATCATACGCTACACCTCCATTTCTGAATTAAGCCCTAAACCAAAGAGAAGATGTTGTAACTGATGAATAAACTCAACCTTTTCAATCAAATCTTTATTACCGCAACGTAGTGTCCAACCATAAGTTTTACCTATTAATCTAAATTCAAGTGTACTACTCTCTTTTTTGTAATACGAAAGCCCGTACTTTTCCTTCTCCCACCCATTTTTTTCGAGGATAGCAGGAACAAGAGAGATAGGAACAATATCCTTAATCCATGCACCACAGTCACCAAATAGGAAACCTTCTTCATGAAAGGTCTTTCCTTTTATGTTGGAAAGAGTGACGGAACCTCTCAGTATAGTGAATTCATTTCCACCTTTCACTATTTTCTCAGCATTACTTTCTGTGACTTGGTAAACAATTCCTTTTTTCGTTCCGATAGGAATGCCGTTGGTCATCACCAAATCACCTGGTATATAAATTGTCTTTTCCATTTCCTTAATTTCTTACTTTGTTATATTGACTGTTCTTTTTGATGGACCAGCGATAGAATCGCTGGGAACGGTGGCTTTTACCCCATTCTCCTTGTTTTCAAAATAATCAAACGTTTATTGCGTTTAACTAGATTTTCTAACTTTTTCATATCAGATAAATACTTATCCACAGTCTTCGTTGTCCTTTTCATTAGCTACTTATTCACTTTGACTAAATTTTTGAGATTGTTGAAAGCCTCATAGTCTTCCTTGCTGATTTCTATGCAGTTGTCGAACTGGATAGTTGCAGGATCAGCTATCTCTGAATATCCTTCATTAATCGCCTTGAAAGCCTCCATAAGAGGGAACAATGCTGAGCCATCATCCTTCATAAAGGTAAAGTCAACCTTACGCCATGAGTTGGCTATGTCTTTGCGCATGAATGATGCGACTACATAAAAATATCTTTTCTTCATATTACTTCTTGTTTTTAATGATTTTGTTTAATACTTGCTTGTTGTGCTCAGTATCATCGTTACTCAGATGATAAGATCTTATATTCTCAACGATGCCTAAATCAACTGAAAGCATGTAATCGTTGACAACTTTAATGAAGTCTTCCAGAGAGCGACAAAGAGCGTATTTATATCCAGCACACTGCCAGTAGCCCTGAAAACGTTTCTGATGAGCTGTCTGATTGTTTGTCTTTCCATACTTCAATTCAATGCCCAAGCCGTAGAATAATTCTGTACCCCTGTTGAGAGCTCCGTTTTTGCCATTCTTGTATGAAGGGAGAGCCAGGATGAGATCTGGAACGCCCGGCACAACTCCTGATGCAGCGTTGATGGCTATCTTCTTGCCACTGGTAGCACCATCAGCCTCATTCTTGGGATGGAAGAGGAGAGAGGCATAAGCCGAGTACTGGAGACGGAACCAGCGTACACAAGCTATCTGTAGCTGCCCTTCATGTTGCACCTTCTTCTGTTTGGTAGCAGATTTCTTGGTGTATTCAGGATAATTGCCGTTGAGGCGGTCGATTAATTCTTGTCTGTCCATAATCGTATGAATTAAATTGTTTGTTACTTGTATCTTAGTCGCAGAGGAGAGACTGTAGATAATTCTGAGTCTGATCATCCAAGTCGGCCAGTGACTGTTCTTCTTCTGCCACCGATGGATTCCAAACGATGCCCAGTTTGGCTAGAGTGCCATTCTTGTAGGCATCTTTCACCATCTGTGCCATGGAACCATTCGGGTTGTTCTTGGAGGCTTCTATCCAGCCGAGATACTTCTGCCGTAGGGCTTCGGTCTGTTCTTTCTCCTCAGCCTTTTTGCGCTCTTCTTTCATTCTGAGGCGAGCTTCTATTTCCTCGTTAGTCTCCTCGCGTTGAGGCTGTGGAGGAGAAGGTGGTGGAGAACTTGAATGCTGAGGCTTCTTTCCGGCTGAGGCTACAACTGTAGGATTGTCGAAGGTTCCTTCCATCAGAGCCTCGTAATTCTTCGGATTGAAGAGCCAGTTGAAGGAGATATAGCATCCACCATCCTTGCGCCCTGAGAGAAGATCGGAGTTGAGAGCCTTGCGAAGCATCGGATCTATATCCTCGAAGGAATAGTCTGAGATAAACTTTGCCACCATCTTCTTGCGGTCGGGAGTCATCTTTGAGATTGGCTTGACCTGCGTGCCCAGAAAGAGACGATTGAAGAGTCTTAGCACTTCCGAGAACTGAACTTCCGGATCCAACGACTTTTTTTCTTTTTCTTTTTTTTGTGTGTGGGTGTGGGTTTTCTCCTTTCTTTGTTTGTTTTCTTTTATAGGGGGTTCGGGGGAAATGTTTTCTTTTATTTGTTTCTTTCCTCTTACTTCTGTGCCCTTACCCTTGCCCTTGTCTGTGCCCTCAACTTCGGCAAAATCTTCGGAATCACCTTTATTTAAAGGGGTTTCGGGATTGTTAATCTGTGCCCTATACTGTGCCTTTTGGTGTGCCCCTTGTTTAGGGTGTGCCCTGGAGCGTGCCCTATCTTTGCCCTTAATCGTGCCCCTATCTGTGCCCTTGTTATCTTGAAGATATACTGCACAATCTTGTGTATCAGTAACTTGCGAAGTTAAAATCTGTGCCCCTGATTGTGCCCCTATCTGTGCCCTAAAGAGTGCCCCATTCTGTGCCCCTAATGGGTTTTGATAGGGTAGTATGCAGTGGGAGAGGGGATGCGAACTGTTAACATACACTATTGTTGAGGCTTTAGGGGAGCTGCATTTTGTGATGATTCGCTCCTGTATGAGAACATCGATGGCACAGCGGATAGACTTGACCGAGGTATGGAGCCGATCAGCGAGCAGACGTAAGGAGAGCGTAGCAGCGGAAGCCTCATTGTGGGTGGAAGACAGGAGCACGTAGATGAGCACCTGTACCACCACCGGACGATGAAAGTAACGCCACTGCAGCAGCTCTGGAGTAAGAATGTAGCCATCTGTTTTCATTTACTGTTGCTTTTATTTGGAATATAGAATATAGAATTTACTATCTTATTTCTTTTCTTCTGCCTCAATAGCCCGGAATATCTTGTAGGCCACCTGAGGGACCCATGCATTGCCGTAGGCCTTTATTGATTCTGTTCGCCATTTAGGGAAAGAAATGGTAAGGCGGTCCACATCAAAGGGAATCCCATCATTTCTTCTACATACAGGGGATTGAGTTGGAAAGTCTTTCCAGAAGTCTTCTTTTGGGGAGATGGAGAAGGTATCATTCCACTGATTGCCAATGCCGTAAGACTTTTTCCCATCTGAGAATTTGGGTTGAAGGTCTTTGTGAACTTTGTTGCTTCTGTGGCGCAAGGAGTCGGCAAGAGTCCTTGTATTGCGGCAAGAGCCAAGGTTGGACGTTCTGCAGCACCTGGAGAAGGACTTTTGTTTATTCTTCCACTTCCTTTGTCTATTGCTGTTGGCGTAGGAAGGAGATTTAGAGGCATGAACTCTGTTTTTCCTTTCATATTGCAGCATTTCAGCCCCTGTGTCTGTACGGTGGGCAACAATCCAGATGCGTTCTCTTTTGTGTGGTGCTCCGACACTGCAAGCTGGAATATTAAGCGGTTGGACGGAATATCCTGCTGCTTCAAGTTCCTGGCAGATTTTTTCGAGTGTGAACCTGCTTTCCTCTCTGTATATGTAATTCTCTTCGAATAGATCGTCTGTGCGTCCCACTTTAATCTCTTGACCGGGCTCCACCATAGTTCGGATTCCAGCAACGTTTTCACCAACGATCCAAGTGGGCTTAATCTCCCGAATCGCTCGTAGCATCTGTGGCCAGAGATAGCGGTTATCGTCTTCTCCCTTTCTTCTTCCGGCAACGCTAAAAGGCTGGCATGGGAATCCTCCGGTGAGAACATCGACCTTTCCGTGCCACTGATGGAAGTCTGTTTTGGTAATGTCTTCATAACTTTCTGAATTTGGGAACCAGTATTGGAGCACCTTGCGAGGGAACTCTTGTATCTCGCAATGGAAGAGGTTCTGCCATCCCATCATGGATGCCGCGACCTCTGCGCCACCGATTCCGCTGAATAAACTAGCGTGATTCATATTGCTTACTTTTGTTTCTGTTGTGTTCCAGAAGCCACTGTAGGTGAACTGTTTACCTAAAATGGGGCAGCGGTGAATGCTATTTCCTCATTACCTTCGTATTTAATGCATTGTACAAAGTCTCCTACGTGCCCGGTAGACAATAGCAAAGCCTTGTACCTGTATGGGGAATCACCTATACGTGTTTTGACAAAGATTGCTGGTCTCCATTTATGTTCATCAAGGTTACGCACAAGAACCTTATCGAAGGTCTTGAATGATGGATGCTCCTTGCTCTTCTTCCAGAGAGTGAAAGCATTTTGAAACAAGATAGCTTCTTCATCAAACGCTTCTCGCAGTTCCTTGTTTGTACTTATGCGAAGGACAAATGCCTGATCGGTAACGAAGTTCTCGGTTTCAATCTCATACTGATTGCCGAATGTCAATGTGTCTAGACTCTCGTTCTTTGCGATGAGTTCGCCTATGATGGTCAACTCTCCATCCTCGTCTTCTTCGTTGAAGACGTAAAGGTTGCCAAGTTCGAAGTCAGGCATCGTCTGTTTGTTGTTCTGTTCCATATTATTTAGTTTAAATAGCTATTACTTTGTTCATTTCTTTTCTCCTCCAGTTCTTTTTTTCTTTTGTTCATTGCCTCTTGTTGCTCTTGCTGCAACCTTTTTAGATTGTCCATTCTGTTACGAAGACTCTCTCGACTCTTTTTGATTTCGTGTTTTACGTAAAAAACCGAGAAAACGAATCTGAAAGCCATCCATACAAGATATAGTAAAATTGGTGAAAAAATCAATAGCCATGACCAGTGAATAGCACCACATAACTTCATAACAATAAACGCAACTTGAATTAAAGTTGCAAACAATTTAAATTCTTTCATATTTTCTTCTTTTATATCCTTTGCAGGTTGGTTAGTTAATCTATTTTTCATTCACATGGCAGTTTCTCCTGATGCTGCACGTATCTTTTGTGCTTAAGGCAATACTTGCCATTGATGCAGTTACGCCCATCATGGCAGAGGAGGCACTTGCGAGCTGCATAGGTGCTCTTACTTCTGGAATCGCTCATAATAGTAAGTTACTATCTGATGCTCGGTAGGCTGAAAGCCATTACGAATGGTAAGAGTATCTACTATCTCATCATAGGTACTCTGAGGCATCTGTAAAATGAGATTTTCATCATGAATGCCCTGAGAGAGTTTACTGAGGTAGAGCCATCCAAAGACTAGCCAGATGGCAATGCAGAAGATGATCTTAATTGTTTTCATAACTTAATCTTTTTATATTGTTTATATTAGCGGTAGGTAAAGGGATTCATCTTATTTGGGACACAGATAGTCTTGAACTTGGCAGGCACATGCATCCAGCTCTGATACTTTGTATTCGTGGCGAGTAATCTTGCCATTTCTGCCTCTTGCGAAGTCTTTCACCTTTCCTTCACGTTTCCATCGCTCTACGTTTTTTCTTCCGTAGATGTCGTATGCCTTTGCTTGTGTGAGGAACGGACGTTTACCCACAGCTTTGCAGACTTCTTCTTTCACAACGTTGCGTATGGCTGACAGGAATGTATCAAAGGATAGCATCTTATCTGCAAACTGGATTTGTACTACTTCGTTCATGACTATTGTTTTTATTTGGTTCTTGTAACTGTGATGATCTCTTTCTCCCGGTTGATTTTGGTTTTGAACTTACGACAGTAAATTACACCTAATTCCGAGCAGGTTGACTTGATCGTTCTCATTCTCCTGATAGGGAAACTGATTGATTTACCCAGCTCCAGCTCTCTGATCTGAGGTCTGAGTTTTACTTTTTCTTCTGACATATTGCTTGAATTTAATTATTATTTAACTAGTTTGAAATCGTAAACGAAAACGAGAGGATTGCTGTCCCAGTTGAGGTGGAGCTTGCTGCTAAGCATCTTGTATGCTTCGATAGGAGTTATGTACCACCATTTCTTACGTTCGCTATCGTTAGTGGCATCGTATGAATAGCTATCATGATACCAAACCATGTGACAACAGTAGATTCCTTCCTTCATGCAGTCATCGGTACTGATGTCCTGTAGTCGTTCACACCGAATGTTGGTAATTTTGATTTGATGAGGCATCAAACTCGACTTCACAAACATCTTGTTTGAACATCCTATGGGAACTGCCCTTATGAATATATCATTGGCAAACGGAATGTCGCTGTATCTTTGTGCGACTGCTACGACTTCACCTATTTTGTAAGTGGACTTTGCCACAATCTCATTTCCATCATTGATGGCGAGTTTGCCTTTATCTTTACCTTCCATGATAAAACCGCAGCTACGGATATGCTTGAAAGGCTTTTCATAAGCGATTCTTCTTGTCTGAGTCTTGCGACCGTCCAGAACAGCTTGGGTGAGACCGTACTGGTCATTGAACATTATCTTTTTCATACGCTTTGTTTCGTTTGTTGTTTCAAAACATTATTCTGAATGGTTTGCCTTTCAAAGACGGTCTCTTATCGAGAACAAACTTTAATAACTCCTCGTATCGTATCACGAACAATGGACAATACATGTATTTCAGTGTGCATACAAATCTGTTATTGAGCATAATATCGAGGAATAGAGCTTTATTTTTTTTCATTTTGTGCCTATTTTTTATAGTTAACTAAAGCTGGAACTAGATCTTCGAGGTACGCCCATTGAACAATCTCTTCGAAAAGATGACCACCAGAGTCTGTGAGCCATCCGCGTGAACCATCAGGGTCTGTGTAAGTATGCCCCACCTCTTTAGTCAAGCCATCAGCATAATCAAGTAGGCAATCTTCTTCGTTGCTTTTTGGAAGTTCTTTTCCTTTATGCCATACTTTGGATATGTTTATGTATAATACATCATCTGCACTCGCTTTTACCGCCATACCTTGCCAAACATGGTAACCGTCATGTTGCTTTCCATCCGGGTCTATCAATCCCCATGTAATCCCAGTGTGGCATGGAAAAACGTATAGCCTATCTGGCACATCAGGAACTTTTTTATCTTCATTCTTCATTATTCTTCAAATTTATTTGGTACTTATGTATTTATTTACTAACTTTATGGTGCAAAGATAATAAAAATAAATTGAACCGCAATAAGAGTGTATTGTATTTTAAGAAACATACAATGTAATTATATTGCCTTAACACTGTTTAGATATGAAAGTGCAATATTTTAAGATTAATATCGGACTTGCGATAGAGCAGCGTATTAATGAATTGGGTATTTCAAAGTCTGAATTTGGTCGAAGGATAGGCTTAGCTAGTCAAAACGTTAAGAAATTCCTCGAAAGAGAGTCTATTGACTCAAGTAAACTTGTAGAGGTCTGTCAAGCTCTAGACTACGATTTCTTTTCTTTGTATGTCGGCAAAACATGTGAGGGCAATACTTCTTTATTGAATGTGAATAGATTAAAGACAATTATTTTGGATAAAGGTTTATCTAATATAAGTTTTGCTTCTTCTATAGGCTTGTCCAGAAATGAACTTGATGCAGTTTTGACCGGAAGTGATTTGTCTTTAGGACTTGTTGAAAAAATGGCAGAGGTGTTGGGAGTCAAACCTACTGAATTGATAAATGGCGCATCTGTAACAACTGAGGCTGCAGCAAATGGTGATCACACTCTGTATGAAGAGTTGATTGCTCTAAGAGCTGAGAATAAGTTGCTGAGGGAGATTCAGGGTCTTTCAGCTAGAAGTCAGGTACATCTAGGATAATTAAAATGGAACGAATATGAATAACTGGATAAAAAAAATAATAACTCCATTTGCTTCTTTTGTAGCTATCTATTCTGTGGTGGCTATATGCACAACGTTTGCTATTTTTTTCTCAGTTAATTACTTCGAATACACTTTATTGTGTTGTGGTGGATATTTTCTTGGTGCATGTTTTGGCACGGATGTGGCAATAAGTATATTGAAACCTACCTATATAAAAGATGTTTATCTTGTTTCTGCTCTAAACGTGACATTTCTAATAATACTACAATTGTTGTGCATGCAAATGTTCTACGATAACTCATCAGAGTCATGTTCGTTATATGAGAAGTTGTTTGGTGCTTCTTTGTTGGGAACTATTTTAGTTCTATACAATTATCGTGTGCCAGGCAAATTAAAAGGTATCATAATAAAAAATGTGCGTATTGTAGCTGGTTATTTTTACTCATTAGTGATGTGGGCTTTAGTTTCTTATGCTATCATGCATAATGCTGCTTTTGTTATACAAAGTGAATGGTGGGTGTTGATAGTCTTTTTGATGTTGGTATGGATTTTTTTCATGTTAGTTGGATTGTTCTTGTTTCCATTTCAGATAATAATAAAAGATGTAGAAAATGCTAGGGTGTTACCTATAATCGTTATTATATACTTTGGTTTCAACTGTTTAGGTTATACATGGGATATATATTCCAAATCTGGTATATGGGAAACGATAGCAACGTTTGTCTATGATATTTTTATATGTGTATTGTATGGAATAAACATAAAATCAATATGTTTATCACATTCTAATAACAAGATATGGGATAATAATTAGATGTGTATGAAAGAAAATCAAAATGATATAGACAGAAAGTTGAGGCTTTCAAAGAAGTTCTTTTGCTTTGGTCTGGTGACCTTCTGCATAGGTTTCTTGATGATTGGCTTTGCAATAGGTAGGTTGTCTTCCTCTTCTAGTAATGCTGAGGCTGATAACTTCCAAACTGAGGTAACAGCAGGAGGCAACGTATATGTATCAGATAGCCCTGGTTCCAAGCGATACCACAAGGACAGAAATTGCCCAGCTCTTAAGAGAACTACAGGCAAGATAACTGCTACTGATGAGGCTAATGCCATTGATCAAGGAAAAACTTTGTGTGGATGGTGTGGAAAGAAATGATTTTAAAACAATTATAAACAAGTTATAGAAATAGCCAAGTATGATAAGGCTAATAAGTAATCAAGAACTGTTTAGAGAAGCAAGTAAAAAGCTTTGTAAATATAAGGCTTTGTTACTTTGTAGCGA
>JABLTL010021065.1_pt1 | contig 27264 bp, 22 predicted proteins | sample 7160151 | NCBI WGS metagenome assembly JABLTL01 (sample SAMN14651223, study PRJNA627086) | human gut metagenome | isolation source: feces | host: Homo sapiens
CGTAAGGGCGGGTCGAAGCGACTGGCAGCTAATCGGCGCGCGAACCGAGGCCGGAAACGCAGCACCCGTGACCGGACTGAGCCTTTCCTGCTGATTCCGGCAGGAACTGCCGCGGAAATTGAAGTTCCGCTGATAACTTGTATCAGAGTAGAGCCTGGAAGAATTCCACCGAAAACTTGCACCAGGGTAGAACTTCGAGGAATCCCACCGAAAACTTACACCAGGGTAGAACTTCTAGGAATCCCACCAAAAACTTGCACTAGGGTAGAACTTCGAGGAATCCCCCTAATAACCTGTACCAAGGTAGAGTCTTGCAAATATCAGTTGGTCTCGTTCTGGATCGAACTCATGATGGAAGGTACCATCTGCTTCTTGCGGGAGACCACGCCGGGCAGATATACGGAATTCTCATCCGCCTGGCACTGGAAGGCTGCAGACACAATCTCGCGGGAATCCTCGCCGCAGAACAGCAGCAGCGTACCTTCCTCCAGAATATCCGTCAGCATCAGCATCACAATATCCAGCCCACTCTCCTTCCGCACATTTTCCATAAAAGGAAGAAGGCGATCTTTCAGAACAAGAAGCTCATCATGATTCATCGAATTCACCTGACCGATACCCATGGACTTCTCTCCCATATTGAACTTCTTATAATCCTGATAGAAGATCTCATTCTCCGTACGGTTCGCGAAATTGGAGCCCGCCGTAAACATCGCTTTCGCGTGCTCCTCCGTCTGGATTCCGGCAATCTTCGCCAGCGCCTCTGCTGCCTCGCGATCTGTCGGCGTGCAGGTAGGGGAACGGTACAGCAGCGTATCCGAAATAATCGCCGAACAGAGAAGACCTGCGATATTCGCCGGAATCTCCACACCATTCTCCTTATACATCATATAGATAATCGTTCCTGTGCATCCTAGCGGCTCGTTCCGGAAATAAACCGGATTGATCGTCTCCATACTTCCGATCCGGTGATGATCGATGATCTCCAGAATTTCCGCATCCTCGATACCGTCCACAGCCTGCGACTTCTCATTGTGATCCACCAGAATGATGCTCTTCTTCTTCGCGCCCAGCAATTTTCTGCGGGAAATCATACCAAGAAGCTTTCCATCCTTATCAATAACCGGGAAATCACGATGACGGTACTTCGCCATAACATCCTTGACATCATCGATAAAATCATTGCGGCAGAAGGTGATCAGATCCGATTTCTTCATAAAGAAATCGATCGGAATACTCTGATTGATCAGTCGGGCAGCCGTGAAAGTGTCATGGGGCGTCGCGATGATCGCGCAGCCATGCTGCTTGGCCTGAATGGTGATTGTACGGGAGATCGGTACGTCGCCGGTAACAATGACGCAGCTGGCATTCATCTCAATCGCACACAGTTGAGATTCATAGCGGTTTCCGGTGATAACGATATCGCCCTCCTCAATATATTCCTCCATGATATCCGGATTGGCGGCTGCGACCAGTACCTTGCCATGCTCCAGCTCATTGGCAGGATCGCCCACGACCAGGTGTCCGGCCAAAGTCTCCGTGAGGTTCTTGTAGGAGGTATGAGCCTTGGAAAGCATAGCCGGATCATTCATCTCCATGTAGGATTTAGCGATATCACGCTCCGTGATCAGGCCTTCCAGCTTTCCTTCTCCGTCCACGATCGGAAGCGTTACGACATCGAGATCTGCCATCCATTCCCATGCCTTTTTCAGTGAAAGACAGCTCAGCACTCTCTTGAACTTGCGGACATCCATGTCCTTTACCTGGCGGCGCACATCCGCCAGATAAAACGGCTCCTGGAAGCCGAATCTCTCCAGTACATACTTTGTCTCCAGGTTCAACTGACCGGCTCTTCTGGGATAATAAGGCTTTCCGTTGACCTTTTCCTTCAGATATGCGTATGCGATTGCGGAGCAGATCGAATCGGTGTCCGGGTTCATATGTCCGATGACATATACGGGGGCTTCTTCACACGGCTCCATCAGATTTTCTGCTGTGTTGTTCATAAAGTTCTCTCCTATTCCTATTCTGTTTCTATTTCTGTAGTTATCCGGGATCTCAACCTGATTTTGTCTACAATCCGTTCTATTTCCCGGTTTCCGGCGTTCCTTCCTGTGCTATTCTTCCGCATTCAGCAGGAACAGACGCGCCTGATAATCTCCCTGATAGAGGCCGGGGATATTAACGCCGCTGGCTCCATCGGAGATCAACATACCCGCATACATCAGCTCATCGCCGTAGAATGCGGCCTCTTCTCCATTAATCCGGTAGGATACATTCTCGGAAAGCCCTGCGAGACGCAGTCTGCGATAACCGATATTGACCGGCTGGAGGACGCGGTAGTAGCCAACAATCGCCTGCTTCTTATTCTCCGAGATAACCATCCAGGCGGTTTCATTTCCCTCGAACGGGCTCTTCAGGCGGTAGAAAGTTCCTCTGGCAATCAGCTCCCGGTGCTCCTGCATGAAAGCAATCTGCTTCTTCACCGCTTCCTTCTCTTCCTCTGTCAGTTTGGTTGGATCTAGCTCATAGCCGAAGGTGCCGAAGTAAGCGACCGCGGCACGGGTATCCATCGGCGTATTGCGGAATACCTGATGATTCGGGACTGCAGATACATGGCTTCCCATACAGCTTAACGGATATACGATCGAAGTTCCGTACTGGATCTTCAGGCGCTCCACCGCATCCGTATCGTCAGAAATCCATCCCTGCGGCGCATAGTAGAGCATACCGGGATCGAAGCGGGCGCCGCCGCTGGCACAGGACTCGAAGAGCACCTCTGGGAAGCGGCTGGTGAGACGCTCGTACAGGCGGTACACACCAAGTACATAATTATGGAATACCGTGCCCTGGCGCTCTGCCGGAAGGACTGCGGAGTATACGTCTGTCAGACTGCGGTTCATGTCCCACTTAATATAAGAGATCGGCGACTCAGATAAAAGCTTCTCCAGCATATCTCCGATCGCATCCACGATCTCGGTACGAGAGAAATCCAGCACATACTGGTTTCTTCCCTGGCAGGGAACGCGGCCCGGGACCTCCAGCCGCCAGTCGGGATGTTTCCGGAAGAGTTCACTGTCCGTGCTGATCATCTCCGGCTCAATCCAGAGTCCAAAGCGGATTCCCATGGAGGTTACCTTCTGTGCCAATCCGGAGATTCCGTGCGGGATCTTGTCCAGGTAAGGGAACCAGTCGCCGAGGGATGTGGTGGCATCGTCACGATGACCGAACCAGCCGTCGTCCAGAACAAAAAGCTCCACGCCAAGCTCCTTCGACTTCTCTGCAATCGCAAGAATCTTCTCCTCATCGAACTTCATATATACCGCTTCCCAGCTGTTCAGAAGAATCGGGCGCACCCGGTCTCTCCAGTAGCCGCGGGCCAGACGCGTGCGGTACAGCGTGTGGAAGGTCTGGCTCATGTGATTCATGCCGTTCGCCGAGTATACCATCACAGCCTCCGGCGTCTGGAAGAACTCTCCCTTCGCCAGCGGGAAGCAGAACTGCTGCGGGTGAATGCCCATGGTCACACGGGTAACATCGCAGGTATCCACCTCTACCTGTGCCAGAAAATTGCCGCTATAGATTAAGGAGAAGCCGATGACTTCGCCCCGATTCTCATCCGTGCCGGGACGCAGCAGCGCCAGGAAAGGATTGAACTGATGGCTGCTGTGTCCGCGCAGGCTCTGAATGCTCTGAATGCCGCGGTGCAGCGGATGAATGCGGACGTCGCGCTCTCTGGCCCATGCACCGGAGAGATCCAGCATCTCATAGTCACAGTCCGGCAGATCCAGATTCAGGCTCAGCGCACGCAACAGACGGATGCCTTTCGGGTTGCGGCAAACGAATCGGCAGCTTCTTGTAATCACCGGCAGATCACGCCAGATGGTGTAACTTAAGATGAGATCCGTCTGAATCAAAGCATCTGTCAGTGTAATCTCCAGAGTCTCCGCCTCATCTTCCGATTCAACATAGGTGGCAGGAAGTCCTGGAAGCTTCGGCTTACCTGGACAGATCCGATAGGAGTCATACACAAAATCCGTTACATAACTTCCGTTGTCGCACTGAATCTCATAGGCAGGCACGCGCATATCACCATTACCGTATCCCGAATATTCCTGGCGGATATGCTCCAGAGAGAACGCGGAATCGCTCTCGTACGCGCAAGGCGCCATGTCTCTTCGCGCCAGCTCCAGGAAGTGTCCGAAACTCTCCCGCTCCCGCAGCTTCCTGCCGAAATACAGATTTCCCAGATGCCCGTTCTTCAGAATCGAGAAGCTGTAGCTGATCTGGTCATTCCAGAGATGGAACTCCCGGCTGTTCTCATAGTATTGAATGCTCATATGCTATTTCCTTTCCTCCTGTTGTATCGGACCGTTCTCTTACACGATCCGGTATTTTTTCCATTTGCCGCTCCGGTAGCGCAGATATACAAAAAAGCTAGTCAGGCACCAGGCCGGCGGCATACTGATAAAGTAACAGATATAACCAAGTCCCATCGCCGCAAAAAGATAAGATAGGGCTAATCGTATCCCAAGATTGACGAATCCCGATGCAGCCGGGATTCTAACATCCCCTGCTCCCTGAAGGAAGCCACAAGTAATATTCGTGATTGTGTTCGCCCAGATAAAGAGCATCAGGAGATCCAGATGCTCGCATCCTCGCTTCATTGCCTCACCGGCAATGCTGAACATTGCAAGGAGTCTCTCGTCGAAAATCAGAACCAGCACACACAGTGCCGCACTGATCCCGACACCGAAGCCGACCGTGACGCGGTATCCTTTCTGTACCCGCTCTGTCTGCCCCGCACCGATATTCTGACCAGTGAAGCTGGCAATCGCCGTATGGAAGCTGTTCGACGGAATATGCGCGATCTGCTCGATCTTCTGCATGGCTGCATAGCCTTCGATACTGGCAGCGCCGAAGGTGTTCACCAGGCGCTGCAGCACAGTAAAGCCGAGAGCGGTAACCATCTGCTGAAAAGTAATTGGCACACTCAGGCGCAACAACAGACGACTCTTCTCCTTCCAGGCGTACAGGAAGCGCGGCTTCGGAAAGACCTCCGGAAAGAGCTTCCGCATATACAGGATGCTGGCAGCCGCCGAAGCTGCCTGAGAGATCACCGTTGCTGCCGCTGCTCCTGCGACTCCCCATTGAAACACGATAATGAACAGGCAGTCCAACCCGACATTCATCAGAGAAGATATCAGGAGAAACAGTAGCGCGCCCCGGGAATCACCGTAAGCCCGCAGGATACCGTAAGTCACATTATAAAGCATCTGAAAGATCAGACCGCCGCTGTAAATCAGAAAATACAGGCGGCTGTCCGCACGCATCTCCTCCGGAGTCTGCAGGAAATCATAGATAATCACGCGGGACAGAAGGAAACAGGCAGAAGTCAGCGCCAGACTGATCACGAATGACAGCAGATACGACGTGGCAACAACCTCATGAATCTCTTTCTCTTTCCTTGCCCCGAAGAACTGGGAAACTGCGATGCTCGTTCCATTTCCAAGTCCTGTGCAGAAAGTCAGCAGCAGCCATGTCATGGAGCCGGTAAGGCCAATTGCCCCCAACGCCGACGAATTAACAAAATTGCCCACGATCACGCTGTCCGCAAATCCATACAGAACCTGCAGAAGGTTCGCTCCCATAATCGGAATGGCGAACAGAAGGATCGTCGTTCCCTCTGTTCCGGCTGTCATATCTTTCTTCATCCTGTAAGCTGTACTCACTTTCTCATAAAGACTTTCCCATAACAATTCAAAAAATAAACCGGGGCAAAATACCCCGGCACTATTATAACATAACAGAAAAAAGAAACCAAGTAAATCTGAAAAGACAACTCCGCCTCTTTTCACCCTCCGATTTTCATGGGAACGGCATACGTGGAAAAACGGACATTCTGAGTCAGATCAAAATTATCGATTGCCTTGATCAAACCAATACAGCCGATCTGAAAGAGATCGTCCATATTGTCGCCGTGACCAGAGAAGCGCTGGATGACACTTAACACAAGCCTCAGGTTTCCTTTAATGTACTCCTGCCTTGCCTCCTCATCGCCATTCCGGATTCGCTGAAAGAGCGCTTCCTTCTCTTCATTCTTCAAAAGAGGCAGCCTGGACGTATTCACCCCGCAGATCTCAACCTTGTATACAGACATTACTTCTCCTCCGTCATTCTTCTTTTCTCTGTTTCCGCTGCTTTGCGGCAGGTTCATGCAGAACATCTGCCTCTTCTATAAGCTTGCTCTGTTCGGGATTGAAATATTCCGGAAAAAACGTTTTACTGAAAACTTATAATCTCCGCCTTCAGCCTTTTTATGATCTTCTTCTCAAGTCTCGAAATATATGACTGTGAGATTCCGAGAAGGTCCGCGACTTCCTTCTGCGTCAGTTCCTGACCATCCTCCCGCCCTAGGCCGAAGCGAAGACGGATGATCATCTGCTCACGCGCGGAAAGGGAAGCCACCGCCATCTTCAGAACACTGCGCTCCGCCTCATCCTCCATATCGCGATAGATAACATCCTCATCCGTCCCCAGGATGTCGGAGAGCAGCAGCTCATTTCCGTCCCAGTCCACATTCAAAGGCTCATCGATTGACACTTCCACTCTCGTCCGGCTATTCTTTCTCAGGTACATCAGTATCTCATTCTCGATGCAGCGGCTGGCATAAGTGGCCAGCTTGATCTTCTTTCCCGGATTGTAGGTTCCCACTGCCTTAATCAAGCCGATCGTTCCGATCGAGATCAGATCCTCGACGCCGACGCCAGTGTTGTCGAATTTTCTCGCAATGTACACCACAAGACGTAGATTATGCTCAATGAGGCGGGATCTTGCCTCCTCGGATCCTTCCGCCAGGCGTTCAATCATCCGTTGCTCTTCCTCCTGAGTCAGAGGAGACGGCAGGATATCGCTGCCCCCGATATAGTGGATCTCGTCTCCGGTATGTACAAGAACTCTGCGAAATCCGCGAATCTGCGGACTCTTCACTCTTTTCTGCCACGTTTTCACTGTTATCATATGGATACCTCCTGAGAATGTATAAGTATCTGATATTGACCACTGCTGCTTACAGGATATCCGGAAAATGCGATCACCGGCAATTTTCGACATATTTCTTCATTGATCCATAGCTCATCCATGACAACTGCGGGAAGAGCCCCCGCATCCCTGCCGATGCTCCGGTAGGGAATCCACAGGATTTTCTCCGCCTTCCGGTTCTTCCAGCATTGCAGGCTCCTCTTCTCCACGATATATACCGGGCGATGATCCTTCGGTGTATACAGACTGTTGCCGGAATCCAGAAGACCTGTCAGACAGATGGACTGGTTCTGCCATACCAGCCGAACCTGGCAGAGCCTCCGCTCCTCCCGCTTAAGTTCTTCGAAAAGAACCACAAGTCCTCCCAGGAAAAGGACAGCCGGGAACCAGAGAAAAAAGGAGTGAAATCCACTGATCCGACCGGCAAGTTCTACAAAACCTCCGGCAAGGCACGCTGCAAAGAGAAGGAAGAGGCATCCGGAAAACAGAGATATACGCCTGCCATATGTAATTTGCTGCATCAGCGCCGGGAGCAGTGCCCCCAAAATGATCTTCGGCATCCCCGGTAGGAGAATACCCGCGGCAGCTCCGAATGCCCCGGCGGCACTTCCAGCCAGAAGTCTTCTCATGGAGCTTTTTTTCCGAAGGAGCTTTCCTTCCAGCCAGAGAAGCCAGAGATCCATGCAGAAATTTTCCAGAATGAGCACATCCAGATATACTGTATCTTGCATAGCATAATTATACAAAAGCTCTAAAGATAATACTGTCGAAATATCGCCGCAGATGCAGATTATTTCTCCTCTCTTTTCTTCCTTTTTCGGTATAATTCGACGTTTTGCAACAAAAAAAGCATCTCCCAATGCCTGTCCGGCGGGGAAATGCTTTTTAATTATAATCAGATGATACGATAAAATTATCTCTTCAGGAAATCCGGGATGTTAATCGTCTTCTGACGTACGGAAGCTTCCGGAACATGTACCGGCTGTCTCGGAACAAAGCTGGCAGCCGGAGTCGGAGTCACGGGCTTTGCGGGCTCTTCCTCTTCCTGTGCCTCGAAGACAGGGGCCGGAGTCTCCTCCACTCTTACATGAGGTCTTACCGGAGCAGCAGTCGCAGTGGGATGATAGGTAGATGCCGCCTGTACTCTTGCCGGGCGGATATTCTCCTCGTAAGCGGGCTCCAGTCCGGTTGCGATAACCGTGATGGTCGCTTCATCCTGAACCGTCTCATCGTACATAGCGCCGAAGATGATATTCGCATCCTCGCCAGCCAGCTCCTGTACGTATGTAGCGGCTTCGTTCGCTTCCATCAGACCGATATCGCCGGAGATGTTGATGATAACATGGCTTGCGCCTGCAATCGTGGTCTCCAACAGAGGGCTGGAAACTGCCTGCTTCACTGCCTCGATCGCCTTGTCATCGCCCTTGGCCTTACCGATACCGATATGAGCAATGCCCTTATCGATCATAACGGTCTGTACATCCGCGAAGTCAAGGTTGATCAGACCGGGAACGTTAATCAGATCGGTGATGCCCTGAACCGCCTGCTGCAGTACCTCATCCGCCTTCTTCAGTGCTTCCGGCATGGTGGTGCGACGGTCTACAATCTCAAGGAGCTTATCGTTAGGGATTACAATCAGGGTATCTACACTGCGCTGCAGATTCTCAATACCTGTAAGCGCGTTCTGCATACGTACACGCGCCTCGAAACGGAAAGGCTTCGTAACAACGCCGACAGTAAGAATGCCCATATCCTTGGCGATCTTCGCTACCACGGGAGCTGCGCCGGTACCGGTACCGCCGCCCATACCGCAGGTAACAAATACCATATCTGCGCCCTTCAGCGCATTGATGAGTTCCTCTTCGCTCTCCTCGGCAGCCTTCATGCCGATCTCCGGCTGAGCGCCCGCGCCAAGACCCTTCGTCAGCTTCTCACCGATCTGAATCGCGGTCGGTGCCTTGCACATCTGCAGTGCCTGACGGTCCGTATTTACCCCGATAAACTCTACGCCTTCGATGTTGCTGTCAACCATGCGGTTCACAGCGTTGTTGCCTGCGCCGCCGATTCCGACCACAATGATCTTGGCTGCGTTTTCAGATTCATTTATTTTAATCTCTAACAACTTTAAATCCTCCTTGCCATCTTCCAAAAGATACTCGTACCCTATATACTATATTTGATTTCAGAAAAATAATCAAGTCCCGCTTCCTAACTTTTCGAAATTCTTCACATTTTTTAAGCTTTATTCCCGATTCCGGAAAACGTACGACGGTTCTGTCACCGTCTCGTCGTAGGTTTCCAGATGCAGCGTACCTTTTCGCCCATAAAGCTTCGGAAGAATATCGTGCATCTCCTGAAGCTTGCCCTCCATCTGCTCACCGGATCCGAAACTGATTTCGATATCACCAATTGTGCAGCTGACATTCTCATGGCTGTCAAAATGAATGCCATCCACCAAAGAGATCATATCACTCTCCATGTCACCGAATGTGATCATCGTCGATGAAAAATACTGCGTCATCTGCAGAAGTTCCTGGAAGATCACATCATCCACTACCGGAAGCTTTTGATTCAGAACAATATAATCCATCTGCAGACCGGTGACTTTGGGCACAGAACCGTAGTGTTCTTTCGAGCTTTCTACCACCATGCCGTCCTTATCGAAGTACAGGCAGCTGCCCATAAATTCCACATAGCCGACCATGCTCTTCTCGTATACGGTAATCTTCGCCGACGTAAGACCCGTCAGCGTGACACGGTATTTCTGCACAAAGGGAATCTCACGGTAATTTCCCAGTCTTTCATTCAGAAAAATCAGCAGCGGGCTGCGCGAAAAACTATCCGGAAATACCAGATCTTCGATCTCCTGCTCTGTGTAGTACTGATTGCCTTCGACCTGCACCTGCGTAACTCGCAGGAATACCGGAATCATCATCAGAAGGATCAGAAGCACGAGAACGATACGGATTCTTTTCTTTCTCTTTGCACGCTTCTCCACGGAAGCCGTCTCCTTCGGTTCCTTTTCTTCTGCTATCACTGCGCATCTCCCAGACGGCGCGTGATTTCATTCGCCTTCGCGTAAATGGCTTCCGGATCCTCCCCGATAAAGAAGCTGCCACGCTCATACAGAATCTTACCGGCGATCATCGTTAAAGCCACATTTGACTTGGAGCCGCTGTACACCAGGTTCTTGACAATGTGATTGATCGGCTGCATATTCGGCTGATGCAAATCAATCATGATCAAATCCGCCTGCTTTCCTGCTGCCAGTATGTCACAATCCGAAAGTCCCATGGAACCAGCGCCGCCGACAGCCGCCATCCGAAGCACTTTGCCGGCATCCACAGCGGAGGCATCGTTCTCCCGGTATTTGGCCAGAGCCGTCACCAGAAACATCTCGCGGAACATATCCAGGCAGTTGTTGCTGGCCGGACCGTCCGTTCCGATCGCCACAGGAATGCCGCGCTGCAGGAACTCCTCCACCGGCGCGATACCACTGGCAAGCTTCAGATTCGAGGCCGGATTCGTTATGGCATACAGGGAATGCTCCGCAAAGATATCCAAATCCTCCGGGCTCATGTGGACACAGTGATAGCCGCCTCCGCCGTAGCGGAACATCCCCAGCTTCTCCAGATAGACGGTGGGCGTCATGCCGTTTCTTTCGATACAGCTTTCCACTTCCGCCTTCGTCTCGGAATTGTGAGTGAATACCGGTGCTTTCTTTCGTGCCGCCAGATCTGCGATCGCCTCCAGGCGCTCTCTTCCCGTCGTGTATTCCGCATGGAACCCCAGCTGATAGCTTACCAGTGGATGATAATGATTGTACACTTCATAACAGCGTTCCATCTCCTCCACGGACTGGGAAAAATCATTCACCGCACCGACCAGTACCATGCGGAAACCGCAGTCTGCCGCTGCCCGGGCGATCGTATCCGGCGTCAGGTACATATCCGCCGCTGCTGTGATTCCGCTCGTCAGATATTCCAGAATCGCCAGTTTTGTCAGGTGGTAGATCATCTCCGGCGTCAGCTTCGCCTCCATCGGAAATACCCGGTCATTCAGCCATTCGTGCAGTGGAAGGTCATCCGCGTAGGAGCGCAGAAACGTCATCCCGGAATGCGCGTGCGCATTCTTGAAACCCGGCATCAACAGATTTCCTTCTCCGTCAATCTCCCGATCCCACACGGGATCCACGGCTTCCTGCACTGTCGGTCCCACATAAACAATCCGATCATCCTTTACATGAAGCTCACCGTCGAAGATCTCACGCCCCAGCTCCATGGTCAGGATCTTTACATTGGTAAAACGAATATTCATATAAGTCCTCCGATTCCAGCGCTTACATCTTCGCCACAGAGGCGGTAATCAGCTTCTTGAACATCGGTGCCACACGGTTCGCTGTCTCCTGCACTTCCTCATGCGTGAGAGGGTTCGGTGTCATCCCGGCTGCCGCATTGGAGATACAGGAGATTCCGCAGACCTTCATCCCCATATGGTTCGCAGCAATCGCTTCACAGGCCGTGCTCATCCCGACCGCATCCGCGCCCAGAATCCGGCACATACGCACCTCCGCCGGCGACTCAAAGTTTGGCCCCGGATTCTGCATATATACACCGGCCTTCAGCGGAATCTGAAGCTCTGCCGCAGTCGTACGGATGAGCTTCTTCAGGTCTTCGTCATAGATATGACTCATATCCGGAAAGCGGAGCCCCAGCTCTTCAATATTCGCTCCGCGCAGAGGAGAGGGAACCATAGTCGCAATCTGATCCTCGATCAGCATAAAATCGCCGGCCTGAAAATAATAATTCGCTCCGCCCGCTGCATTTGTAAGGAAGAGAATCTGAGCGCCCATCTGCCCCATCAGGCGAATCGGCAGCACCACATCCTCCATATCATAGCCTTCATAATAATGCACGCGGCCCTGCATGATCACAACCGGCACTGTATCCACATAGCCGAAAACGAAGCGCCCCTTGTGTCCCGGCACGGTAGATATCGGGAAGCCAGGAATCTCTCTGTATTCCAGGACAGCTCTCGTATCGATCTGATCTGCGTAATCGCCAAGCCCGGAGCCGAGAACCAACGCCACTCTCGGTTCAAAATGAATCTTCTCTTTATAAATCTCATAGCATTTTTGCAAACGTTCATACTGAGGGGTCATCGCACTACCTCCTGTTCATTTTCTTCCTGATGGCATTATCTTAACATGAAATGCCCGGAAAATAAAGGGGGATTCCCCCGAAAAAGCGGCATGACCCATACAGCCACACCGCTTTTTCCGCTCTATACTCCTGCCTTTTCTCCGAGAAGGCGTTCGATCTCCTTCACGCACTGCTCCGGCGTACTGCTCGGTCCGAAGAAAGCATCCACGCCGAGGAATCCAACACCTTCCTTCGCAATCCGGTCGTGGAACATCTTCTGTTCCTCTTCCTTCTCCGCAATCCGGCCTCCGGCCCAGACAACCATGCGGTCACGAAGTCCCAATTCCTGCAGGCGCTGCCCGACACGCGGAAAGAGGGTTTGACCCAGACCCAACAGGTTGCTGACGCCGATCGCATCCGCACCGGCCTCCGCCGCAACCTCAGCAACGGTCTCCGGAAGATTCATGCCGCGCAGGAAGATAATCTCATATCCCGCTTCCATAAAAGCTTCCCGTATGACATTGATGCCGTTCACATGCGCGTCCGCTCCCACCGTTGCGAGAACGATCTTCTGCGGCTTCGTCGGCGCTTTCTCAATGACGACCTTTACATCTTCATCTGTCACCGTCAAACGTGACTCATCCACACCCAGAGGAGTGTACCCCTTAATATAGCGCACATAGCCGTCCTTATCTCTATGAATCTTCACATGACGCTTCAGATCCCAGCCGCCGGCTCTCTGACAGTCCAAAATACCTGCCCGACCCGCATGGAAGATGCTGTCAATCAGTTCTTCGATGGTAAAACTCTCCCAGAATGCGTCTGTAATATCCTCCGGCTCCAGGTTTTTCCGGTTAAGCGCCGCCTCCAGAACCGCCATGGCTTCATCGACAATCTCCTGTTGGCGCTTGTCGATCTCCGGATCATTCAGCTTGATATTCACGGTATGGGAGAATACGTCATAAGTCCCCCAGATCGCCTGTCCCATAGACTCACCGGTAGGAATACCAACAGATTCCGCTGCCTTCGGACGGTAGAAATTCGCGCCGCCGATCTTGGCACTCACCGCCATGCGGGCAAAATGCGCCGCCTCTGCAACCAGATTTCCCGGAGGGTTCTGGAAGGTCTCCGGTACAACAACCAGAGCCTTACTCTGCATCACTTGACGGAATGCACGCATCACCGCCTGATCCGCGAACAGGTTATTGCCGCCGATATTGATCTGAATCGCGGAGAGCTCCCAGGGAAGGCCGGCCAGATGCGCCATGCCCTCCGCCAGAAGTACCATCGCCAGTCCCATACCGGGAGTTCCGCCGATATTATTTACATGCTTCTGAGAATCCAGCTGAACATAGATGTTGTTCTCTGCGCAGATCTGCAGCGCTTTGAAGCCGTTCACCAGCTTCGTGCGGTAATCCTGAATGCCGCGGCCGCCGAAATGACAGTGAATGACAGGGCCTACATCCGTCATATCAAAGCCTGCAATCAAAGCGTTCAGTATCGAGATGTGCGGCATATCGCCGGTCGCATTGATACGGATCGGATGACGGGAGCCGCCTCCCTGCTGTACAAAATCTCTCTCGCCCTGCGGAGTAACGCCGCCCTTGCCTCTGGACTGCTCAATCAGCTCTCTCGCTTTCAGCGGATCCAGATGACGGGTTGCCTCGGAATGTACGAAATGCAATACCGTTTCACCCAGTTTCTCCGCATAGGAATACATGTTCATGGATTCCCGCAGATGTTCTTCCGGATTATTGCGCCCCAGGATTGGATTCTGGATCGGCATGCCCCGTTCCTCTGCCAGCTTCGCCAGCTCATACACACGATAACCGCTGCGAACAACACCGGCCACTTCTCTCGGATAAGGAGCCGGAAGTCCAACGACTTCTCCGTTCTCATCCAGATCCGGCATCTCCACGCCGAAGATCTCGGAGTAGGCGCGGATTGCCTCAATATCTTCTTTTATAATTCTCTTTGTGTTTTCCTGCATAATTATGCTCTTCTGCCTTTTCTTCTTTATCCTCCGATCACCTTCAGGCGATCTTTCTTATTATAATAAAGTTTTTTTGATTTTTCAACTGTATTTCCAAGCATTTTCCATACCATCTCAATAGCATTATTGTATATTTATATATGTTTTTCTATAAGAGAACCTTTGGTTCTTCCGTTTCGTTTTTCAATACCTTGCTATTTTCTTCTTTTTCTCTCTCCTTCCGGATCATTCCTCCCAGTTCCGACAATATCTCCGTAAAGCTCTCATAACCGCGTTCTGCATGCTCCCAGCCTTCCACCCGGCTCTCTCCCTCCGCCATCAGAGCGGCCAGAGCCAGCGCGGATGTGCTCCGCAGATCGCTTCCGCGTACGGACGCCCCGTGAAGACGCGCTCCCCCGGGGATCTCCGCCCTCCGACCGCAGACAAGGATTCCTGCTCCCATCCGGTTCAGCTCCTCCGCCAGAGAAAGCCTCGACTCGAAAATCGTCTCCTCCAGTACAGATTTTCCCTCCGCTGCTGCCGCGAGCGTCAGAAATGCTGACTGCATATCCGTGGGAAAGCCAGGATACGGAGCGGTCGCAAGATACGGAACCGCTTCCCGCGCCCGTCCGGATATCCGAATAAAATCCTCCCCGGTCTGAATCCGGCATCCCATCCGGCGAAACAGCTGCAGCGTCCGCTTCAACTGCCAGGGGGAGATTCCCTGCACGGTGAGAGTTCCCCCGGTTCCGGCTGCTGCAGCCAGATACGTCCCGGCTGCAATCCGGTCTCCTGGGACGAAGAAACGTGTCGGCCGACAGCATCCGCCTCCCAAGATGCGAATTCTTGAAGTCCCTGCGCCACGGATCTGCGCCACCCCCACCGCTTCCAGGAAGCAGCAAAGAGCTTCCACTTCCGGTTCTCTGGCACATCCACTCAGCGTAACCATCCCGGTCACGCCGCAGGCTGCCATCACAAGCTGCTGCGTCGCTCCGACGCTGGGGAGGCGCAGCCGGATCTGTACCGTTTTCAGCTCCGCCGCTCTCCCGTGAATTCGTTCCTCCGACAGATCAAACTTTGCTCCCAGCTGCCGGAGTCCCTCCAGATGAAGATCCACTGGACGCTTGCCGATTGCGCACCCGCCGGGCCGGCACACCGACGCTTCCCCGAAGCGCGCCAGAAGAGGCCCTAAAAATAAAACAGAAGAGCGCATGCGCTCTCCCAGTTCTTCGGGAACCGGCTCCGGCCTTATCCCTCTTCCGTCAATGGACAGCCTGTGACCCTGCCATTCTATCTCTGCTCCCAGGCTGCGGAGAATTTCGATTCCGACCCGTACATCCGCGATATCCGGAACACCTTCCAGTTCCGTAATCCCCGGATTCAGAACTGCCGCAGAAAGAATCGGCAGCACTGCGTTCTTTGATCCCTGTACAGTGACTTCTCCCTGCAGTCTCCGTCCTCCCTTTACCCATATCCGGGACAAAAAATCCCCTCCTCTGACACAGGATCTTATCTTATCCTATGTTGGAAGAAGGGAAATGTTACTATAAATCCATCTGAAAAGTGATCCCCTGATGGGATTACTTCCCGGATTATTCCAATGTAATCCGATTCGATACGCTTAGGACAAGTCCCATCTCCAGCATCAGGAACAATAGTGATGTACCTCCGTAGCTGATAAACGGGAGCGTAATACCGGTATTCGGGATCGTATTCGTTACTACCGCGATATTCAGAATCACCTGAATTGCAATATGCGACATTGCACCGATTACAATCAAGGATCCCATCAAATCCGGCGCATTATTCGCAATCACCAGGAATCGGTACAGCATGAACAGGAACAGCAGAATCAGGCAGGCCGCCCCGAACAGTCCCAGTTCTTCACAGATGATGGCGAAAATCATATCATTCTGCGCCTCCGGCACAAAGCCAAGCTTCTGAATGCTGTTGCCCAAGCCCTTGCCGAAGATTCCGCCGGAACCAATCGCGTAAAGTCCCTGCAGCACCTGGAAACCGCCATCGGACGCATAAGCTTCCGGGCTCTGCCATACCATAATCCGATTCAACTGATACGCCTGCAACACCCCCATCTTCACCAGCATTGGACCGATCACGATCGCCGCCACCACAACAGCAGCGCCGAGGAGTATGAGTACAACAAAGTTTGTCTTTCTCTTACTCGCCACAAAATACATCACAAAAACGATTCCGGCGATAATGATCCCGGAACTCAGATTGTTCTTGGCTACCAGGCCGATCAGAGGAACTGTAAGCAAGAGCATCCAGATAATGGTCTTCCGCCGGTCGATCACCTTTAGATACTTTACGATATAGGCAGCCATCATCAGAATAATTGTAATCTTCACCAGCTCGGTCGGCTGAAACAGGGAATGACCGCCAATACCGAACCAGCGCTTCTTTCCGTTATACTCGATACCGAAGGGTGTAAAGTCAACCAGCACCATCAGCACAAGGGAGATCAGATATCCCAGCGGAGCTAGCTTCATCAGCCTGTGATAATCAAATTTTGAGACGATAATCATGACGACAAGGCCAAGCAGCAGAACACTTGCCTGCCGTCTCATATAGTAGGACGGATCATTCAGCTTCAGCTGTGCCGTATAATAACTGGTGCTGTAGATCATGATCAGGCCGAAGCACGACAAAAAGATGATCACAAACAGAAGCGTGTAATCATAGAATTTTTTCTGCTTTTCTCTCTTTCTCCCCGCCTGTTTCGCCATTGATCACACCACCATCTTTCCCATCTTTCTATAACGCATGAACCAGTTCCTTGAAGACTCGTCCTCGCACTTCATAATTCGGAAACATTCCCCAGCTGGCACATGCCGGAGACAGGAGAACCGCATCTCCAGGCTCCGCTGTCTTCGCTGCCGTCTGTACAGCCTCTTCCATACTATCAACAAATACAATATTCTCCACGCCGTACTTTGCCGCCGTATCCGCAATCTGCCGCGCAGTCGCTCCCATCAGAATCAACTGCTTCACCTTGCCATCAAATGCCTGAATCCACTCGTCGAACTCCGCGCCCTTGTCGTATCCGCCGCCAAGAAGCACCGTCGGTCGGATCATCGCGCGAATCGCCTGGATCGCCGCGTCCACATTCGTTCCCTTGGAATCGTTGTAGTAAGCCACACCGTTCTTTTCTTCCACGAACTCAATCCGGTGTTCCACTGCCCGGAATTCACTCAGACTGTGGCGGATCGAATCCATCGGAATCCCGATGGAGACAGCCATCAGGACAGCTGCCATGACATTCTCATAATTATGGCGGCCCAGCAGATTCAGATCCTGAATGCTGCACACACGAGTCACGGTACCGTCAAGCGCAAGGAAGATCTCCTCCCCCTTCAGGTATGCGCCCTCGGGAAGCTCTCTGGCGCTGCTGAAGAAAAGTACCCTCGGCATCATCTCCGGCGCTGCCGCGCGCAGACGGTCATCCTCATAGTTTAAGATCACCACATCCTCCGGCGACTGATTCTTTGCGATGCTCAGTTTTACATTCGTATAGCACTCCATCGTCTTATGGCGGTTCAAATGATCCGGCGTGATATTCAGCACAGCACTGACCTGCGGATGAAAGTTCACGATATTTTCCAGCTGGAAGCTGCTCACTTCCGCTACCGTAATGCTCTCTTCCTTCGTCTTCAGCGCCTCTTTCGTATAGGCATTGCCGATATTTCCAACCACAAATACAGATTCTGCGTAATCCGCGCAGATCTTACCGGTCAGGGCAGTCGTCGTCGTCTTACCATTCGTTCCTGTGATGGCAATCAGACGTCCCTTTGCGTAATGATAAGCCAGCTCGATCTCACTCCAGACAGGAATACCTGCCGTGCGTACCTGCATGACAAAATCCGCATCCGTTGGGATTCCGGGGCTGATCACACATAAACCGGCCTGTGCAAGTACCTCGTCCGTAAGCTCTCCCAGAACAATCGTAAGATCCGAGGGATTGCCCAGCTGCTCCCGAAGCTCCGCTTCATTCTTCTCTTTATTTCCATCGTACAGGATGACCGGACGGCCAACCTCCGTCAAAAGCTTTCCTGCGTTGATACCGCTGATTCCGGCGCCGAGCACCAGAACCTTTTCTTTCTGATTCTGATTCATCCTTTGTTCCTCCATTCTGTAGATGAATATGCCTTTCTGACAATATTTACGAAAGCAGCGCGATCAGGCACAGCAGAGCCGTAACCGTTGTAAATACGGCTACGACACGTGTCTCTGACCAGCCGCCCAGCTCAAAATGATGATGGATCGGCGCCATTCGGAAGAAGCGCTTTCCATGTGTCTTCTTAAAATATACGACCTGAATCATAACCGAGATCACTTCGATCAGATAGATAAAACCTATCAGCAGAATAATCAGCGGATTCTGCAGCACAAGAGCAGTCGATGCAACAAAACCGCCCAGCGCCAGTGATCCGGTATCGCCCATAAATACCTGCGCCGGATATACATTGAACAGAAGAAAGCCCAGCAGCGCGCCTACTACGGCACCGGTAATCGGGACAATTCCACTTACAGTCGTCATCGCTACTACCGTAAAGAAGGTAGCCACAATGATTGTGACGCTGGTACACAGACCATCCAGTCCATCGGTAAAGTTCACGCCGTTATCCGTTCCGAGAACCACCAGGAATACCATAGGGATGTACAGCCATCCCATATCCCAGTCCGTATGAAGGAATGGAATATGAATCACGGTTCCGCCGCCGGAATACTTCATCATATAGAAGCAGAAAATTGCTGTGATCACGAACTGTGCCGCCATCTTCTGTTTCGGATTCAGTCCTTCCGAGTGCTTCCGCACGACCTTGATGTAATCATCCAGGAAACCGACAAATCCAAATCCCACCGTCATGAACAGAATCGGTATGATCTGCGGATAGGATTTCATAAAGAAAAGAGACGTCAGTATCACACTGAAGAGAAATGCGATGCCGCCCATCGTCGGCGTTCCCTGCTTCTTCAGATGTGCCTGCGGTCCATCCTCGCGTACCTGCTGTCCGAACTTAATCTTCTTCAGAAAAGGGATCAGAACCGGGCAGGCAACGGCGCTGATGCCGAAACTGATCAGTACTGCTGTAATTACAACTTTTATCATGTCCATGTCTTTTTACTCCATTTGCTGTTTTTCCTCTTGCGGTATATTCAGGTATGGCAGGATATTCCCGAAAATCTCTGCCATTACAGGGGCCGCAATGGTCCCCCCGTAATAAACACCTACCGGCTCGTCGATAGTGATCAGACCAATCACCTGCGGATCATCCGCGGGGGCAAATCCCAGGAACGAAGAAATATATCTTCCGGTTCTGCGCGGAAGTTTCTCAGACGTCGCCGTCTTGCCTCCCACCGAATACCCGGCGACGGCCGCTTTCTTTCCGGTACCTTCCGAGACTACCTGCTTCAGAATATAGCGCAGAGTTCTGCTACTGTCTTCAGAAATTATAGTCTTTTCTGTGTCATATGTAAAGGTTTTGACCAGATTTCCCTCCGCATCCAACACACGCACACCGAAATGAGGCGTAACCAGATGACCGCCGTTCACCAGAGAGGCTGCTGTCGTAATCAGGTGCAGCGGCGTAATCTGAAAGGATTGACCGAAGGCAGTCGTTGCCAGTTCCACCTCTCCCATATCCGTCTGCGCGTGCATGATCGTACCAGCTTCTCCGGGGAGATCCACTCCGGTCTTCCCCAGGAGACCGAACTGTCGAAAATACTGACAGTAGCGATCCACTCCGAGTCGGAGACCGACATCGATGAACACCGGATTGCAGGAATTCAGCGCACCCTGCAGAAATGTCTCGGCTCCGTGCCCGGTTACCTTGTGACAGCGAATCCGCCGATCCTCCACGACCCGGTAGCCCGGACAGTAGAAAGAATCCTCCAGCGAGACGATGCCCTCTTCCAGGGCGGCGGCCATTGTAATAATCTTAAAGGTTGATCCCGGCTCATAGGTATCGTTGATACAGGGATTTCTCCACATTGCATTCAGCAGATCCTGCTTCTGCTCCTCCGTCTCCGGATTTGCTTCCGTATTCAGTGTGAACGGATCGTTGCAATCGAACTCCGGGACACTGACCATGGCAAGAATCTCCCCGGTCTTCGGATTCATCAGAATTACGGAAACCTGCCGGGCCTGTTTTTCTTCCATCACAGTCTTCGCCGCCTGTTCGGCATACGTCTGAAGGTCAATATTCAGGCTCAGTACCAGGTCGTTCCCAGGCTGCGGCTCCACGCGCTCCTCCGCCACAGCATCCAGCTCCATGCCTCTGGCATCTGTCTGCGTCAGGATTCGTCCGTTGATTCCTTTCAGGACAGAATCATACATAACCTCCAGGCCGATGATCCCCTGATTATCACTCCCGGTAAAGCCAAGCACATGGGAAGCCAGCGTCTGAAAAGGATAATAACGCCGGTAGTCCTCATCCACTTTTACCCCAGGAAGACGGCGGGCTCGAATCCGGTCGCCAGTCTCCTTATCCACATTCGTCTTTATAATCTCGCGGGACGTATACTTCTCCGTCAGTCTCCGGATCTTCTCCGGGTCCATGGACAGCTCCTCCGACAATATCTGAATCACCGTCTCTGGATCTTCCAGTTGATTATGAATGACAGAAACTGTACATACGGTGCAGTTATCCGCAAGGATGCGGCCTTCAGAATCAAAGATACGACCGCGGGCCGCCTTGATCTCCCGTTCCCTCTCATGCAGTTCTTCCGCGAGTGTGCTGTAATAGGAAGACCGGAAGATCATCAGATAACCCATCCGGCCCAGAAGCACAACCACTGCCAGCGCGCAGAGCGCAAAACCCAGGCGAACCCTCTTCTGTAACGCGACAGGAATCCGACTCATGATACCCTCCGCAGATTCTTTATCCTCATCCTATGCGAAGATTTGCCGGTTTATTCGGACAACGCTACTCCTCTGCCGGGAGCGTATCCTCTGGATTCATTGTCTCCTCTGCGGAGGAACTTTCCGCCAGAGTGCCGTCCTCCGGCGGACTGTTCTCGGAACCGGAAACTGTCCGACTCTCGCCGGATTCGGTCGGATCGTTCAGATAACCTTCTGACGGAACCACTTCATTAAAGCTGGCACTCGCGCTGGCCGGAATCATATTTCCTTCCGAATCGGTAGACGCTTCCGTCGCCGAAGTCTCCTCCGCAATCGTAGTTGTCTCCGGCTCGGTATCTGAGCTGTACGGAATATTCATATAGGGAATAATACTCTCCATGACCATCTTCTCGATCTTGATGGCAAGACCGGCACTGACACTCTCGTCCTCGCTAACTGTAGGATTGTCCACAATCACATAGACTAGCACCTGCGGGGCCTCCGCCGGTGCGAAGCCTACGAAGGATACCAGATACTTTCCCTCACTTCGGGGATGCTTCTGCGCCGTACCTGTCTTACCGCCGATCGAGTAACCGGCGATCTTCGCCGCCTGGCCGGTACCATTCTCCACTGTCTGAAAAAGAGCTTCCTTAATAAAATCACTGGTAGACTGGCTCACTGTCTCCCGCACAAGAACCGGCTCCACATTCTTCAGAATCTCTCCATCCGCATTCAGGATCTGCTTTACGACATGCGGCTGATAATAAGATCCGCCGTTAATGATGGAGCAAAGCGCTGATGCCAGCTGTACCATTGTGACATTATAGTTCTGACCGAATGCATTCGTTGCCAGATCGGTCACGCCCATATTAGCCGGATCAATCAGTAAGCCGGCCGACTCACCGGGAAGATCGATATTCGTCTGCTTTCCAAAACCGAACAGATTCAAATACTTGCTGAACGTCTCATTGCCAAGAGTCGCTCCGATATCCATCATAGCCACATTACAGGAATACATCAGCGCCTGCTGCAGATTCACTGTATTGTGAACATCATTACAGTGAACCGTTGTCTCATAGCTTCCGCTGCCAAAAATCTTCTCGCCCTCGCACAGGTATGTGTCTGTGGGATGGATCAGGTTCTCCTCCAGCCCCGCCGCGACTGTCACTGGCTTCGATGTGGAACCCGGCTCATACGCGTCCTGCACCGCGAAGTTCTTCCAGATCTGCGCCCGTGCCTCACTGAGCTCCTGCTCCGTCATGGCCGCCTGTTCATCTTCCGTATAATACTCGGAAAGATCCGTTGGATTATTCAGATCATAGCTCTTGTCCGTCGCCATGGCAAGGATCTCACCATTATTCGGATCCATCACAAGCACACCGACATTATCCGCCGTGTGATTCTTCAGGAACTCCTGGATAAACTGCTCCGCATATCCCTGAATTGTATAATCCACAGTACTGACAATCGTATTGCCGTCAATCGCCTGCTTTACTTCGCGATCCGGACTTCCGTCCGTATCCATATAGCCATACTCCCTGCCGTTCACGCCTGTCAGCTCATCATTATAATACTCCTCAATCCCCCAGTTGCCGCGGCTGGAATCGCTAGCGGAAAATCCCAGTAATGTGCAGGCCAGCTCATTCATCGGATAAACTCTCTTGTATTCCGATTCAAACCAGACACCGACAATCTTCGCGTCATTGGTCTTCGCCGCCTCTGCATTATATTCACTCTGGTAATTCAGAAAAAGCTCATGTTCTTCCTCGGAAAGCTGCCTCTGATACCGCACATAGGAACTCTCCGCCTTATCTGCCAGAATCTGCTCCAGCTCCGCCCGGTCATAGTGATAGCACTGTACCAGCGCCTCCAGCGTCGCATCCTTATTCACGCCATCATTCGTAAGAATCACCTTCGGATCCAGAATCAAATTATAGACACGCTCACTGGTCGCCAGAACCGTCTGGTTACGATCTGTAATCATGCCTCTGCGAAACGGTACAACCGTGCTGCTGTAATCCTGCTGAGACAAAACCGTCTTGCTGTACTGTTCCCCTTTACCGGCATTAATACGGATCAGCACAATGCTGAGCGCAAACAAGGCTACCGTTATCACACCAAATGTTAACGCCAGCCTTCCCTGCATTGATCTGCCGAATATTCTGTTGTCCCTTTTTTCGTTCTTTTTGGCACTCTTCTTCGATCCGCGCTTCTTAGTCTGTTGGGATATCTTCATACTGCCTTACATACCCGCTTTCTGTCTTATCATAATAAAGAATCTGGTCATCCGAAGGATACACCATGCCAAGCTCTCCGGTCGCCACTTCATAAATATGTTTTAGATCCACATAGGTGCTGATCCTGGCTTCCAGAGCATTATTATCCGACTTCAAAGTCTGAAGATTCGATTCCAGCTTCTCAATTTGATTCTTATTGGCAGTAATGCTGGCCTGAACCTGCAGGTAACTGGCACAGACGCCAAGCGTCATGATCGTAGCCGCCACAAGAACTATTAGATACGGTACGCTGATAAGCTGCACCTTATCCCGGTTGCGCCGGATTCTCGCTGCCGCAACCCGCTGTTCCCGACGCTGAGGTCTCGGAACAGAACGTTCCGACTCCCGCTTCGGAACTGTCTCCGAATGCCGCACAGCACTTCCTTCTATATAATTATGATATTGCCTCTTCTTCTGCTGTTGTTCTTCTCTGGCCATAATCAACTTTCTTTCTCGAATACCCGAAGCTTCGCGCTCCTGGCTCTCGGGTTTTCCTCCATCTCAGTCTCAGACGGAAGAATCGGCTTTCTGGTTACTACATGTCCCTTGCTCTTCCTGCCGCATACACAGACAGGGAACTCACGGGGACAGATACAGGGGTTCTCCGCCGTACGAAACCGGCTCTTCACAATCCGATCCTCCAGCGAATGAAAGGTGATAATGCAAAGCCGTCCTCCCGGCTTCAATACATCGATCATCGTATCAATAACTTCATCAATTACCGTCAGCTCCCGGTTCAGTTCGATCCGGATTGCCTGGAAGGTGCGCTTTGCCGGATGCCCGCCGGTTTTCTGTACCTTCATGGGAATTGCTCCCTGAATGATCTTCACCAGCTCTCCGGTCGTCTCCACTGGCTTCTCTTCCCGCTGCTTCACAATATGCTTCGCAATATTCTTCGCAAAGCGATCCTCGCCATAATCACGGATTACCCGGAACAACTCCTGCTCGCTGTAAGTGTTCACAATATCCCAGGCGGTCCGGCTCTCCTCACGATCCATACGCATATCCAGAGGCGCATCCGCCATATAGGAAAAGCCCCGCTCCGCCGTATCCAGCTGATAGGAGGATACGCCAAGATCCAGAAGAATGCCATCCACCTGCGAAATTTCCAGCCGGTCAAGCACCTCCCGGATATTCCCGTAGTTATTCTTAACAATCGTCACTCGATCCGTGAACGGCTCCAGACGCTTCGACGCAGCACAGATTGCATCCTCATCCCGGTCAATGCCGATCAGGCGACCATCCTCCGTCAGTCGTTCCGCGATATGATACGAATGACCACCTCCGCCGAGTGTACCGTCTACGTAGATACCATTCGGCCGGATCTGCAGCTGTTCGATTGAAGGTTCCAGAAGAACCGATGTGTGTCTGAAATTCATTTAGATACCCAATCCTTCCATATCGGACGCAAGATCGTCCGCATCGTCATAAGAGGTGATCGCCTGCCAGCTGTTCTTGTCCCAAATCTCAACGCGGCTGCCAACGCCGGCAAGTACCACGTCCTTCTCCAGATGCGCTTCCATCCGAAGCTTAGCCGGCAAAAGAATGCGTCCCTGCTTGTCCACCTCACACGGGCATGCGCTGGCCAGAAAGAATCGTGAGAACTTCCGGGCCTTTGGATTTGTAAGAGGAAGCGCATTCAGCTTCTCTTCGAACTTCTTCCATTCTTCGTTGGTATAGACAAACAGACAGCCGTCCAGACCGGCTGTCACGACAAATTCATCTCCCAGCTGTTCGCGAAACCGTGATGGAACAATCAGGCGGCCCTTCGCGTCTATCGTATGGTTGTATTCCCCCATAAACATGAAGAGCTCACCTCCTTATCCCCACTTTACTCCACAATACGCCACACTGCACCACTTACCTATTATTCTAAACAACTTTAGTGCCGTTGGCAACCCTTTTTAACTGTAAAATTTTTACTTTTTTCTTACGATCTCTTCATAAAAATTCGCCCGCAGCCGTAAAATCCGCTCACTCCGGAATAGTTATGAAATATCGTTGAAATCTTACCGGCGTCATGCTATAATTAACCGTCGTGACGCACCGTCTTCCGGCATTTTTCCAGCAGTCCGGCAGGTGCAAAAGATGCTAAGGAGTGTTTAATAAAATGAAATTAGGTATTGTAGGTCTGCCGAATGTCGGCAAAAGTACCCTCTTTAATTCTCTGACCAAGGCCGGAGCCGAATCTGCGAACTACCCGTTCTGCACGATTGATCCGAATGTCGGAGTGGTTCCCGTACCGGATTTTCGTCTCGGTCTTCTTGCCAATATGTACAATTCCCGCAAGATCACTCCCGCAGTGATCGAGTTCGTTGATATTGCCGGTCTGGTAAAGGGCGCCAGCAAGGGCGAGGGACTGGGCAATCAGTTTCTGGCCAATATCCGTGAAGTAGACGCCATCGTTCACGTTGTTCGCTGCTTTGATGACAGCAACGTGGTTCATGTGGACGGCAGTGTTGACCCGATCCGCGATATCGAGACCATTAACCTGGAACTGGTATTCGCCGATCTGGAAGTACTGGAACGCCGTATCTCCAAGACAGCCCGCAGCGCTATGAATGATAAGTCTCTTGCCTCCGAGCTGAAGACTCTGAAGAAGCTGAAGGAAGTCCTGGAAGAAGGAAAGGAAGCGAAGACTCTTGTCCCTGAGGATGAAGATGAGGAAGCCTTTATCGCCAGCCTGAATCTTCTTACCGACAAGCCTGTAATCTATGCCGCGAATGTCGCTGAGGATGACCTTGCCGACGATGGAGCCTCCTGCCCCTATGTGCAGAAGGTTCGTGAGTTTGCCGCAGCCGAGGGCAGCCAGGTATTCGTAATCTGCGCCCAGATCGAACAGGAGATCGCCGAGCTTGACGACGATGAAAAGAAGATGTTCCTGGAAGATCTCGGTCTGAAGGAATCCGGCCTGGAGAAGCTGATTGCCGCCAGCTATGATCTGCTCGGTCTGATCAGCTACCTGACCGCAGGCGAGCAGGAGACCCGCGCATGGACAATCCGTAAGGGAACGAAAGCGCCGCAGGCAGCTGGTAAGATTCACAGTGATTTCGAACGTGGCTTCATTCGCGCCGAAGTTGTGAACTACCAGGATCTGCTGGATGCCGGCACCTATGCCGCAGCTCGTGAGAAAGGTCTGATTGGTCTGGAAGGCAAGGACTATGTGGTAAAAGACGGCGACGTAATTCTGTTCCGTTTCAACGTATAATACGAGATGTAGCGAAGCAAAATCGAGCTGAGACTCTGAATTATTCAGCATATAACTTTAAGAAAGGATACCAATTATATGAGCGAATTTGACATGATCTATGAGGCTGATATGGAAGACCTCTCCATCACCCTGGAGCTGGAAGACGACACGGTTCTGGAGTGCAGCGTTCTCGCCCGTTTTCCCGTAGACGGCCAGCAGTACATCGCGCTTCAGCCGGAGGACGAGGAGCACGGCGAAGATATTTACCTTTACCGCTTCTCCGAGGATGAGAACGGTCAGCCGGTTCTCGGCATGATCGAGACGGAGGATGAGTATGAGGCAGTTGCCGACCGCTTCGATGAGATTCTGGACGAAGCAGAGTACGACGAGATCGTCGGAGATGAGGAAGACGAGTAAAACCGGCCAGGCAGACTAACAGTAGGCCGAATAATAAAAGGGGGATCGCAGGAGCGCTCCCCCTTTTATTACATCTGCATTGCCGCCCCTATAGTCCTCAGGAAAACAGCTTTCTCTTATAATACCCTTCCGCTTGATAGATCGCTCCCACCGGATTATGCGCCAGCACGCGATCCTTCACCACCAGGGTTGTGGCGGGTGCCTCAGAATATTTCACAAACAGACTATCGTGGCCGACGCATAGGCCGATAATTACATTCAGATCCGTCTTCTCCCGGTTCAGTATCTTCGCCTGCAGGATCGGATTGCACATACTGCGTCCCAGGCAGGGGTTCACCTGATCCAGTCCGATAAAAGATTTATCA
>JABLTL010111591.1_pt1 | contig 27256 bp, 31 predicted proteins | sample 7160151 | NCBI WGS metagenome assembly JABLTL01 (sample SAMN14651223, study PRJNA627086) | human gut metagenome | isolation source: feces | host: Homo sapiens
AAGCGGCAACAATACTATACTTCACTACAAGAGGCAGCATAAGGTCGAACATCCTTGTGAAAAAAGTGTAAACCAATATTGACAATATCAATTAATATGCCCCTGGACGATATTGTATCCATGTTACATACTTCGCCAGAAGCGTTGGAAGCGTTCGAAAAAGCATATTCCACACAAGTCTTAAACAGAACATCAGATAATTTTTTCAAAGTCAATTCCAGACAAGTTCAAAAGCTGTCAAAAAACAATCAATTTTCTATCATTGACAATATTAATGACCCAAAGAAAGAAGTACTTCCTGGCAAAGGCAATATGACGCTTGCAATTCTTATTGACTGTATTGTTTCAGAGCTTGTTGCCGAGACATCTGTCTTGTATTATGATGGCAACACGCTGAAAACGGAACTGAGTTCTATAAATCCTGCTGCCATCGAAAATCCTGTTACCCTGAATGATGTTCTTTCTGTGATTCCTGCCTTACAGCCCCAACTGACCGGAGCACTGATGAAAGCTGATATCCCAGATGAATCCTATAAAATTCTTCTGTGGCACTACAAACGCTATCTCGACCTTTTGGATAAAGAGAAGATCAATCCGTCATACGGGACACAGAAAGCAAAGCAAGACGCATATAATCAATTCAGACAGGGATTAGATATTCTCGATTTAGACCCAATCACTTATGCGATTATCGGGACCAATCCAAATTCGATGGGATATTGGTTTCCTACACTTGTTGATGCCTGTTCGGACCAGGACTTTTTCAAAATTCCGAGGACCAGGGTTGCAAAAGTTCCGCTACCAATGTTGCAACTTACTCGTCAAGATTATGTGATGCTTACACCTACGACATTGAAAATTGTAAATGACTGGGCATATCAAGCGTTTCAGCTCGATAAGAGTAAAGAATACTTTATTAAAACCGGCACATATTCTTCAAAGTTTGATTTCCGAAATGCATATGTACATAGCGCAAAAGAAGTAAAAGAGCTTGGAGAATACCTGCTTTATATCCATCATCAGGCTCTGCAGATGGCATCTCCACTTTGTCATCCATGCATCTACGGTGTGTCTACAACAAATGAATGGGTCGTAAGAGAGTTTATTCCGGACAAGGAAAATAATCCTTGTATCTATAAAGGACTCCCACTTCATACGGAGTATCGCGTTTTTGTGGATTGTGACGCAGACAAAATCATTGGTATTTTTCCTTATTGAGAACCGGACACCATGAAAAAGCGATTCGGAAATTCTCCGGATTCTGATGAACCAGACAATAAACACGACTATGTTATTTATTCCATGCATGAAGAAAAACTGATGAAGGGATACACGGAAAATAAAGATGCTGTTCTTTCTCACATCCAGGATATTTTGCCAAATTTGAACCTATCAGGACAGTGGAGTATTGATATTATGCAAAACGGAACTGAGTTCTGAATTATCGATATGGCTGTTGCTCAAAACTCAGCATTTTACAACGATTGCGTTCCGCAAAAATTGCAAAAGCCTGTTCAAGAGAATTGGATTCCGGAATTACCCATACCATAATATAAGCAGAACTGAGTTCCATTCATAGCTGTAATCGAGTAGGAGGCTAACCATTGTTGATTAGCCGACCTCTCACACCACCGTGCGTACGGTTCCGTACACGGCGGTTCCTTAGTTTTCACAAACTACCAGATAATAGTCAAGCATGGGTATATATCCTAACTTGGCTATTATTTTGTTTGAAAAGATTTGGTTTAGCACTTGCGCCATTCTCCAACATCCTTTTCTACTGCAAGCGAGTTCTTTCGCTTTCCAATGATCCATTCCCAATGCTTTCAGCATTCGGTACTTTGTCTTGATTTTCTTCCATTGTTTCCAATAGACCGCTCTGATTCTGCGTCTTGCCCATTCGTCTGTATCTTTGAGAAGATTTTTCATGTCGGCTAGTTTGAAATAATTTACCCAACCTCGCACGAATTGTTGATATTTTTCTTCTCTTTTTGCATTGCTCATGCCATTATTTCTGTCTGTCAGTTCTCTGATTTTATTCTTCATCTTTGCAACTGACTTCGGGTGCACTCTAAATCTGCATTTTCCCTTATTTCTGTAAAAACTATAACCAAGGTACTTTACTTTGCTGACGTGTGCCACTGTCGTTTTCTTTCTGTTCACTTTGAGAAAAAGTTTTCCCTCTATGAATGGAATGATATTTTTCAAGGTTCTTTCTGCGCTCTTTTTACTTTTGCAGAAAATCATGCAATCGTCTGCATATCGGACAAATCTGTGTCCTCTGCGTTCCAGTTTCTTATCCAACTCATTCAGCATGATGTTGCTTAGTAACGGACTTAATGGTCCACCTTGTGGCATTCCTATTTCTGTACGTTCAAATATCCCATTTGCTATAACTCCCGCATTCAGGTATTTGTGTATCAGCGATATAACTCTGCCATCCTTGATGGTTCGTGACAACACCTCTATCAGTTTGCTCTGGCATACCGTGTCAAAGAACTTTTCCAAGTCCATATCCACTACATATACGTAACCTTCGTTTACATTCTCTTGGCATTGTCTGAGGGCATCGTGCGCTCCTCTTTTGGGGCGAAATCCAAAACTATTTTCCGAGAATTGATCCTCATAGATTGTTGTGAGTTCCTGTGTGATTGCCTGTTGTATTACTCTGTCAACCACTGTTGGCACTCCAAGCATGCGAAACTCGCCTTTTGTTTCTTTGGGTATTTCTACCCTTCGGACTGGGTTGGGTTTGAACTTTCCATCCCTTATTTCTTGGATTAAAGTTTCCTGGTTTTCTCTCAGGTAGGGCAGAAGTTCATCCACCTGCATTCCGTCGATTCCACCGCTTCCTTTGTTTGATTTTACTTTCTTATAAGCCGCATTTAGGTTATCCTTTCGCAAAATCAAATCCAGAAGATTGTCCGTCCAATAATCTGTGATGACACCGCTCTTTTCAATAATCTTCTGGTAGTCTAACACTTCTGCATACTCTTTCTGTTCCGCAGATACTATTTGCAGATAGTCTTCCATATGAAGTTGTCTGTTATTAAATCCACTTTCAGTTACTTTCATTGCTTGTGTCTCCTAAAGTTCAGCCCTTTGCTGATGTTTGCAACCATCAGTTTACTATGGCTTCTGCTGACTTCTCGTCATTCGTTGTTACTGACGGATTTCTTACTCTGTTTCCATCCGCTGACGAGACCTCCCTTGGTACCACACGTTTTTTTCTCTCCATATATCTGCCACATTTACTATCATTAATTCCGAGTAGTTATTGGACTTTGACTTGTCTGGCAGTCTTGTCCTCAATAATAGCCTTATGTGATTGCTGTTCGTCAGACCAGAGATTTGCCTCCACCTTCCTTCAGATTCCCCTCACGTTAATCATAATCATTTCTATGAACAGGACACCCTTGGTCTCGGCTGTATCCTTCCCACTACTAGGGTGGATTAGGGACTTTCACCCATTAGAAACGTGCGCCGCAAGGCGTACCAGAAGATCACCCCAAGCTAATAAAGCCTGGGGTGATTTGTTGTGAATAAGTATTTACTCGAATGAAATTACTCACGCAGAAGTAAAAATTCCCAGTCGGTACGACCAATAAACAAGATAGAAGAGGAGACGCCAATGCCTTTACGCTTATCTTCAATTGTATCAGGTCCAACCTGAACGATATAAACCTCATTGGTCTTATCGAACGGCTTATACCAATTAAATGCAGCACGTGGAGATGTAGCAAAATGGAAACCATTCTTGTGCAGTGCGATCGGTTCTTCAGCAGTATAGAAGGTATCCATCTCATACTGCATATTCCGGCACCGCATTTCCGGGTGAGTAACTTTCAGCGCAAAGCGAGGCATCACAAAGTCACAAACGACTTTGTCCTTCAGTAACTGACTGACAATATTAACAGCGTCTTCCGCATCCTTGTAGTAAAGACCAACAGACTTTTCAGCATCACCATCGACAATAGGAAGAACCATCCTACTAATCTTACAATACATATCCTTAATACTGTTATCACCCAAGTCAGGAATAATCAGATACCAACCAGTATTAATGTACTCAAAGGGGTCAAAAACAACACAGCCGTCATTAATAGTGACCTCAAATACAGTCATGTTCGTGCCCTTCATAATCTTTTTAAATGCTTTTCCAACCTTGCCTCTAAAGCACTGGTCATCCTGAACCAGAATAGCGCGACCATAAACAGTTGGCATCACAACAACACAATTCTTTGCATCATCAATCTTAATGGTTCCAGAATGCTTGTATTCTCCCTCTTCATCATCGTCCTCATCATTATCATCGCAAAATTCGCAATTTTTACAATCACCATCACAATCATCGTTATCATTGTAGTCTTCATCATTATCGTCGAAACAAACTTCATACTGATAAAGACCTTCATTATAGCCAGTCATCTTAGCCAGCTTCGCCATGAGCTTCAAATCAGCCTGAATACTCTCAGCATCACAGAAGTCGTCCTCTTCACCGATAGATACATCCTTATTAGCCTGCTTAATCTGCTCAGCCATTTTTCTATTGATTTCACGAGAACGCTCATTCATCTCCTGAATCTCTTCGAGCGTAATAGGCTTCACACGATGCACTTCTTTTCCGTGCGCCTCTGCCAAATCAGTAACCTGACCCAACAATTCCTCAACCTCTTCATAGTATCCAGCTTGAAGGTAATCAGCAACAAGACGAATCATATCAAACTCGCAGATACGACGATACTCACGTTCCTTCTTTTTGTTCTTTTTTGCCATAAAGCAATATCCTCCTCAGATAACCTTGCAAAAAAACTGCACGGGCATATTTCCAGTGCGTACAATAATAATATGATAAATTCTAAAAACGAAATCCCTATACTTCTATTATACCAAAAACAGTAGCTGTATCTGTTTTCCCAAAGATAAAACCGTCCCTGAAGGGTCGTAGCTTCTTTGGGACATTGAGGAAGTCTTACTTTTGCTCATTCCATCTTTGCAAAAATCATAAAAATTTTATTTGTGCTATAATCATAGCTGTAAAGATTTGGAAAATAAGTTTAACCCAATCGAATTCGATGGGGTTAAGAATCAGAACAAAATAACACAAAATATTATGATTCCACGCAAAAATATACCATTTTAATAACATAAAAGTAAAAAAAGAAAAGGAGACAAAAGTATGGAATCAAAAATTTATACAGTTACTAATATTAAAGACCTTCTTAATATTAGTCGCACAAAAGCTTATGAATACGTAAAAAAAGTTTATAAAGAAGGAAAGCCCTTTAAAGTTATTAAAGTTGGCGAAAATTATCGTATTCCAAAAACAAGCTTTGACAAATGATTAAATGGAGAATGATTAAGGCACCAAATCTTTGCAAAAATATTTGTTGGTTTCTCTATTTTGCGATACAGAATGGAGGAGATTATTATAGAATCGAATAATGTATTCTTTGTAAATAACGAATGGAGATATGAAAGACGAATTGTTAATTTATTCACTTTTACTATTTCATACGAGGTCAAAAAAGGGCTTAAAACAAAAGAAGAAGCAGTACAATTTAAAGAGATAGATGATAAACAATTCCAAAAAGATTTAAAAAAAAATAAAAAGAATAGCAAATGCCGAATATACGTTTAAAGAATATGTTGATTATTAGCTTAAAACAATTTTTATTCCCAATTACCAAAATTCAACGAAGGCAATCGGAATTTGGGCAACAAAAAATCTTATTCTGCCAAGCGTAGAACAAGATATTCTGCTTCCCTATGTTACAGCTGACTATATTGACGATATCATAAGAAGATGCATTCCCATATGCAAGTATGCAGGAGTAACATCTATCAAATACATGAAGCACATATTGTATGATGCTTACATACATGGATTAATAAACCTTGATTTAAAAGAGAGACTGATGACTCTACCTGACATTATTCCAAATATTCAACTTTTAACAGGAGAGCAGTTACAAGAATTTCTTTACGTAGCACAAAAACACGATTGCTGTTATTTTGAAATTCTATTAGCTTTATTTGCAGGATTACGAACAGGGGAAATCCGTGGACTTAAATATAGTGACTTTGATGAAAAAAAACAGACCTTACGCATTTCCCGACAATATACAACGAATTACCATTTAGCTGAGAGCAATGATAATTTCGAATATTCTTATTATTCAGAAGAAAAGGAACCAAAATTTACAAGCGCACGACTTTTAAAGATTCCAAAGTTCTTTTTTTCGGAACTTGAGAGCAAGAAGAAATACAATCAAGTAATAATTCGAAATGCAAAAAAGAGGGGAGCAAATGTTGAAGAAGAATATATTTCATTAAGTCATACGGGAACACGAAAAAAGAAAACAGCTTTGCTTGCAGCAGTAAAACGAGTTTGCAAAGAAGCATTAGTTCCAGAAATATCTGTACATACATTACGACATCAATTTGCTACTATTTTGTTGGAAAAAGAAGTCCCATTAGAACAAATCAGTCACTTGTTGGGACACAAATCCGTTACAACCACATTAAATATTTATTGTGGAATTATGGATGCAAGAGAAGGCACAAAAGATGTTATCTCTGCATTTGCGCCATACGTTAACGATGGAGAATAAGCTATGGAGAAGAAAATAATTAAACCAAATGTTTCCCCCTCTTTCTTTTATGGTCCTATCATAGCACATGAATTTCGTGGTAATGGTATATCAAAATATAGAGACAAATATCGCATTCGGTTCAAACTGATTTTCAAATCGGGTGATACAATAGATAAGCTACTTACTGGGTTTTCTTCGTTAAAGGAGGCAAACAAAGCAAAAGAATGTCTTATCACAGAATTAATAAATAAGACGTATATTCCTTTTCAGTATACTTTTTCTGAATTCTGTGATTATTGGCTTTATTACCATAAGATCGATGAAGTCCATATTAGATACTCAACATTTGTAAATTACAAAAATTTATTATACAACCATTTAATTCCTCCCCTGGGAAAGAAGAGATTGACAAATATCACGGTTCAAGATTTAGAAAAAGCGATTAAAGCAAATTCAATTCGTGATGATGCTCGAAAACGGCTCAAGGATATGTTTTCATTTGCTGTTTTACATAACTATATTAAATATAATCCAGCACTTGCTGCATACGAAAATACAAAAAAGGTAGTAATGCCAAAAAAAAGTAGAAATATTGTTCCATTCACAGTTGAAGAAATTCAATTATTGCTTTATACTTGTAAAGAAAATTTTGCCGAAATGTATATGCCGCTGTTATTATCTCTCTGCATAGGAACACGTATTTCGGAGACAATTGCTATCAAGTATGCAGATATAGATTTTACAGCAGGTACCATTTATATTAGACGCCAAATAGGGCATAAACTCGTTGTTTATGATTCAGACGATATAACTGATGAGCCTGAATCAAATTTTAGCGATGTCACTACAACTACAACTAAAACGCAAAGAGGAATTCGAGCTATTCCAGTTCCAAATTGGGTGTTAGACGAAATCTTGCTTAAAAGAGCACAATATCAAAAGTTAAAGCGAGAAATTCCTGATTTTCAAGACAATGATTATATTTGTTGCCGTATAAACGGAAAATCTTACACAAGAACTTCGTTCGGACGCCAATTTCATTCCTTGCTTTGTATGTGCGGATTACCGAATATACATTGGCATGATTTGCGCCATATATATGCAAGTGTATTAAAAAATAATTCTGTAAATATGAAAGCTGTATCTGTATTTTTAGGACATAGTACACCTGATTTCACAGAAAACGTTTATGTCCATACGGAAGAAATTGCCTACGATTGTTCTATATTGCAGGAAGAATATCTGAAATATTGTTCTCGTGAAAAGCATGCGTCTAAAATTACAATTGAATATTTGCCTATAACAGATGATGATTATCAAAAAATAGTAAATCGCTTTCAGCCATAAGGAAACAACCAAATTACGCCCATACGATTTATGCAAATTGCACAAATGTATAATTATGCAAAAGTATTAATAAATTCTGCATAATTATAAAAAATACAAGAAAATATCGGGGTTTACAAATGTATATCAATGAATATTAAACAGTATCAAAAATCAGAAAAAATATAGCTTGGGCGTAAAATTAAAAAATCAGCAAAATTTATTGAAAATTCTTCTTGCTATTTATATCAATCTAATCGGTTGAAATAGCAAAAATTTAAAAGAGGGTTGCAAATTTAATCGCTCAATTCGTTATTAAATTTGCACAAAAAGAAAGAGGTAAAAATTGAGAAAACTAGCATTAAGTGATGAAATATTACTAAAAATCGAGAAACCAGCCCGATACATCGGAAATGAGATCAACTCGGTAATGAAAGATAAAAATGAGGTAGATATTCGGTTTGCAATGTGCTTCCCGGATGTCTACGAAATCGGGATGTCCCATCTCGGAATTCAGATTTTATATGATATGTTCAATAGACGCGAGGATACCTGGTGCGAGCGCGTTTATTCCCCGTGGCCGGACTTAGATGCCATTATGCGAAAAGAAAATATTCCCCTCTTCGCATTAGAGTCTCAAGATAACATTAAAGATTTTGATTTTCTTGGTATTACTATACAGTATGAGATGTGCTATACTAATATACTTCAGATTTTAGATTTAAGCCAGATTCCACTTCATGCTTCCGAGCGAAGTGAAGATGACCCAATCGTGATGGGTGGCGGACCTTGTGCATATAACCCAGAACCGCTGGCAAAATTTTTTGATATTTTCTATATCGGAGAAGGGGAAACTGTATTTGATGAACTGTTAGATGAATATAAAATCTGGAAAAACTCCGGAAAGAGCAGAAAAGAATTTTTGGAAAAGGCAGCAGAAATTCCAGGGTTATATGTTCCGGCATTTTATGATGCCGAATACAACGAGGATGGAACACTTGCAGTATTTCATCCAAATAATGAACATGCAAAAGAAACGATTGATAAACAGGTCGTTATGGATTTTGACAATGTCTGTTATCCAAAGAAACCTGTTGTGCCATTTATTAAGGCAACTCAGGACCGTGTTACACTGGAAATTCAGAGAGGCTGTATTCGGGGATGCCGTTTTTGTCAGGCAGGTATGATTTATCGTCCGACCCGTGAGAAAAACGTAGCATTTTTAAAGGAAACCGCAAAAGAAATGCTGGAAAGTACGGGACATGAGGAAATTTCTCTTAGTTCTTTAAGCTCCAGTGATTATTCCAAGCTTCCAGAGCTAATTGACTTTTTAATTGAAGAGTGTTCCGAGCGTAATGTAAATATTTCGCTTCCATCGCTTCGTATTGACGCTTTTTCTTTGGATGTTATGAGTAAAGTACAGGATATCAAAAAGAGCAGTCTGACCTTTGCACCGGAAGCAGGAACACAGAGAATGCGTAATGTAATTAATAAAGGTCTGACTCAGGAAGATATTTTAAATGGCTCTTTTAAAGCCTTTCAGGGTGGCTGGTCTCGTGTAAAACTCTATTTTATGTTAGGACTTCCAACAGAAACGGAAGAAGATATGAAAGGAATTGCGCATCTGGCAGAAGAAGTTGCAAAAAAATATTATGAAATTCCAAAAGACCAACGTCATGGAAGATGTCAGATTGTGGTAAGTACGTCTTTCTTTGTTCCAAAACCATTTACCCCATTTCAGTGGGCTCCGATGTGTAAAAAAGAAGAATATCTTGAACGTGCTAAAATCGTAAAATCAGAAATTCGTGCCCAGTTAAATCAAAAGAGTATTAAATATAACTATCACGAAGCAGATGTTACGGTATTAGAAGGAATTTTAGCAAGAGGTGACCGTAAAGTTGCCGATGTGTTAGAGCTTGCTTATAGAAAGGGTGCTCTCTTTGATGCATGGTCCGAATATTTCCGCTATGATTTATGGATGGAAGCATTTGAAGAATTAAATATTGACCCTGAATTTTATACTCTAAGACAGCGTCCGCTTGATGAACTTCTGCCATGGGACTTCATCAATGCCGGCGTAACAAAGAAATTTTTACAAAAAGAATGGAAAACAGCAATGAAAGAAACAGTAACGCCAAACTGCCGTATGAAATGTTCCGGCTGTGGTGCAGGAAAATACAAAGGAGGGGTATGCGTTGAAGGTTAGGGTAAAATTTGCAAAAGAAGGGGCTATGAAATTTATCGGTCATCTGGATATTATGCGCTATTTTCAAAAGGCAGTCAAACGTGCCAATTTAGATGTCGCATTTTCAGAAGGATTCAGTCCACATATGATTATGTCATTTGCCTCACCTCTCGGAGTTGGGATTACAAGTACCGGTGAATACTTCGATATGGAATTAAAAAGTGCAACGACTTCTTCTGATATGGTAAAACGCTTAAATGATGCAATGGCAGAAGGAATGAATATTTTAAGCATCCGCCAGGTAGAGGATGGTAAAGCTTCCAAAGCCATGTCGCTGGTTGCAGCAGCAGATTATCGTCTGAAATTCCGTGAAACTGCAAAACTTCCAGAGAACTGGAAAGAGAAATTAGAAGAATTTAAAGCACAAAAAGAAATTGTTATTTTAAAGAAAACGAAAAAAAGTGAAAAAGAATTAGATATTCGTCCATTTATTTATAAACTTTCTTTAGAAGAAAAGGATGAAATTTTTATGCAGCTTGCAGCAGGCAGCTCCAATAATACAAAACCGGAACTTGTGATGGAAGCATTTGCGGCATTTATGGAGATTCCTTATGAGAATCTAAAATTTATGATTCATCGTTGTGAGCTTTATGCAGATACTGGTAGTGACGAAGCAAGAAATCTGGTTTCCTTAGAGGATTTAGGAGAAGAAATTGAGTAAATTAATTATCACTCCTATGCATGTCAAAGGAAAAGAAAAAATTGTCGCAGCACTTGATATCGGCTATAAAATCTGTCAGCTTGACCTTTACAAAAAAGAGGAAGCATCTATTCTTGGAAATATTTATATTGGAAAAGTAAAAAATATTGCCGAAAACATTCGTGCGGCTTTTATTGAAATTGAAAATGGAACTGTATGTTATTATTCCTTAGAGGAAAAAGCAGAGCCATTCTTCGTAAATCAGAAAAAAAACAATCGAGTTTGCATTGGAGACGAACTTTTAGTACAGGTGTGCAGAGAGCCGATTCGCGGCAAACTCCCTTGCGTAACCTGTGATTTAAATCTGGCAGGGCGTTATGTTGTTTTGACTTCAAAATTTGAACCGCTTGGCTTTTCCGGAAAATTAAAAGCACAGAGAAAACAGGAATTAAGAGAACTTTTACAAGCTCATCTTCCAGAAGATGCTGGAGTCATTCTTCGCACAAATAGTATGCATGCAGAAGATACTAAAATTTTGGAAGAATTAGACCAGCTTTATGGTCAGTTAAAAGAAATTCAAAAAAAAGCAGGAATGAGAACCTGCTTTTCAAAGCTTTTTGTTTCCATGCCCTCCTACCTTCAGGTCCTTCAAAATTTGTATGTGGATGAGCTGGAAGAGATTGTAACGGATGATAAAGAACTGTTTGAAACCATCCAGGTTTATTTAGAGTATTATGGAACAGAAGCAAAGAAACTGCGTTTTTATCAAGATGACTTACTGCCGCTTTGTAAAGTTTATTCGATTGAAAAAGCATTAAAAGAGGCACTTTCTGAAAAAGTCTGGTTAAAATCCGGTGGATTTCTGGTAATTCAACAGACAGAAGCTTTTGTTTCGATTGATGTAAATACCGGAAAATATATTGGAAAAAAGGAAGCGCAGGAGACTTATCGAAAAATCAATCTTGAGGCAGCAGGTGAAATTGCAAGACAGCTTCGTATGCGTAACCTTTCTGGTATGATTTTGATTGATTTTATTAATTTAAAAAGAGAAGAAGACAAAAAAGAATTAATGCATGTGCTTCAGCGTTATTTAAATGAAGACCCAGTAAAGGGAAATGTGGTAGATATTACAAAATTAAACATTGTAGAGGTAACCAGAAAGAAAATCAAGAAATCTCTTGCTGAAGAACTGGCAGAAGAATAAAAATCGAGGAAAAAACTATGAAATCCATGCTTACAACGCTTTGCTATATTGAAAAAGAAGACCGTTATCTTATGCTTCACCGCATATCCAAGAAAAATGACGTCAATAAAGAAAAATGGATAGGTGTCGGAGGACATTTTGAAAAAGATGAGAGTCCGGAGGACTGTCTGTTAAGGGAAGTAAAAGAAGAAACCGGTCTTGCTCTGACTTCTTATCATTTCCGCGGAATTGTAACATTTATATTAAAGGATAAGGATTCTGAATTAACGGAATACATGTGCCTGTATACCGCAGATGACTATGAAGGAACACTTTGTGACTGCAATGAGGGAGTCTTAAAATGGGTCGATAAGAACGAAATCTTTAACTTAAATCTTTGGGAAGGAGACCGGATTTTTTTGAGATTATTACAGGAGAATCATCCATTTTTTTCATTAAAGCTGGTTTATGAAGGGAACTGTTTAAAAGAGGCAGTACTTGACGGAAAAAGAATTTAGAAAAAAATTGTATTTTTTCAGCAAAAGATATTGACGAATTAAAAAAAGCGTGCTAAGATATTCGAGTATGCCGCACAGAGAGGTTTTAAGCACTGTGAAAAAGTCAGTCACCATATTCTGGCGAGTAATGATAATAGGAGGTGCCATATGTACGCAATTATTGCAACAGGTGGTAAACAGTACAAAGTAGCCGAAGGCGATGTTATCAGAGTAGAAAAACTTGGAGCAGAAGCTGGCGAAACTGTTACATTTGACCAGGTTCTTGCTGTAAACAACGATGGTTTAAAAGTTGGCGAAGATGTTGCTAATGCATCTGTAACTGCATCTGTAGTTGAAAACGGTAAAGCAAAAAAAGTTATCGTTTACAAATATAAGAGAAAAACCGGATACCACAAGAAAAACGGTCATAGACAGCAGTTTACCAAAGTTAAAATCGAAAAAATCAACGCTTAATTATGACAAAAGTTACATTTTATCAAAAAAATGGTGTTGTAATTGGATTTGACGCATGGGACCATGCGGGATATGCAAATGCAGGTGAAGACATTATCTGTGCAGCGGTATCCGCCCTTGTCTTAAATGCAATCAATTCCATCGAAGCTTTTACCTCGGATGCATTTACAGCAGATGTAAAAGAAGAGGATGGACGGATTGAATTTCGACTGGAGCAGGATAACCCCTCTGATGATACAACCCTGCTGCTGAAGTCTCTAATCTTAGGACTTCAGGGAATAGAGAATGAAGAAGAAAATATGCAATATATTGATGTTATATTCGAGGAGGTGTAAGGCATGTTAAGAATGAACCTTCAGTTTTTCGCTCATAAAAAAGGTGTTGGTTCTACTAAGAATGGTAGAGATTCCGAATCCAAGAGACTGGGCGCTAAAAGAGCAGACGGACAGTTTGTAAAAGCCGGAAACATTCTTTACAGACAGCGTGGAACAAAAATTCATCCAGGTGTGAATGTTGGACGTGGTGGAGACGATACATTATTTGCATTAGTAGATGGTGTTGTTCGTTTTGAAAGAAAAGGCAGAGATAAAAAACAGGTTTCTGTTGTTCCAGTAACTGCAGAATAAGTTTTAAAAAAGAGGCTTCAAATCGTTCAGGTTTGAAGCCACTTTTTATATATTGGTAAACGTAGGAAAAGTGGACTTGTCCACTTTATTTTATATAGATTATAAAGAAAGATAGAGGTTATTATGTTTGCAGATAGAGCAAAGATTATTATCCGCTCAGGAAAAGGCGGAGATGGTCATGTAAGCTTCCGTAGAGAACTCTATGTCCCAAATGGCGGACCAGACGGCGGTGACGGAGGACGAGGCGGAGATGTCATTTTTGAAGTGGATAAAGGCCTCAATGCCCTTACGGACTATCGACATAAAAGAAAATATGCCGCAGAAAACGGACAGGAAGGTGGAAAAAAACGCTGTCACGGTGCGGATGGAAAAGATATTGTTTTAAAAGTTCCAGAAGGAACGGTAATCAAAGAAGCAACTTCCGGTAAAGTCATTGCAGATATGTCTGGCGAAAATCAGCGTCAGATTGTATTAAAAGGCGGACGTGGCGGAAAAGGAAATATGCATTATGCGACAGCTACCATGCAGGTTCCGAAATATGCCCAGCCAGGACAGCCGGCACAGGAATTAGAAGTTCAGTTAGAATTAAAAGTAATTGCTGATGTCGGACTTTTAGGATTTCCAAATGTAGGCAAATCTACCTTCCTTTCAAGAGTCAGCAATGCAAGACCACAGATTGCCAATTATCATTTTACGACTTTAAATCCGCACCTTGGAGTGGTTGATTTAGACGATTGCAATGGATTTGTTATCGCAGATATTCCAGGACTGATTGAAGGAGCTTCCGAAGGAGTCGGACTTGGTCATCAGTTTTTACGTCACATTGAACGTTGTCGTGTCTTGATTCATTTAGTAGATGCAGCTTCTACAGAAGGACGTGACCCAATAGACGATATTTACAAAATCAACAAAGAATTAGAAGCTTATGACCAAAAATTAAAAGAAGTTCCACAGGTCATTGCCGCAAATAAAATTGATGCAATTTATTCGGAGGACGAAGACCCTGTAGAAAAAATCCGTCAGGAATTTGAACCACAGGGAATCAAAGTATTTGCAATTTCCGCCGTATCCGGAAAAGGAGTAAAAGAGCTGTTATATTATGTAAAAGGACTGCTTGATACCATTGAGAAAGAGCCGGTTGTCTTTGAACAGGAATTCTTCCCGGAAGATATGTTGATCACAGAAAATCTTCCTTATACTGTTTATCAGGATGAAGAGGACGAGCATTTATTCCATATGGAAGGACCGAAGATTGAAAAAATGCTGGGTTATACCAACTTAGATTCCGAAAAAGGTTTCTCTTTCTTCCAACGTTTCTTAAAAGACAGTGGTATCTTAGAAGACTTAGAAAAAGCCGGAATCCAGGAAGGCGATACCGTCCGTATGTATGGATTTGATTTTGATTATTATAAATAAAAACCAGAAAGGGGAAGATAATATGACAAGTAAACAGCGTGCTTATTTAAAAAGTCTGGCTATGACAATGGATCCGATTTTGCAGATTGGGAAAGCAAGCCTGACTCCTGAAAATACAGCATCCGTTGCAGAAGCACTTGAAGCCAGAGAATTGATTAAAATCAATGTTCTTCAAAACTGCATGGATGACCCGAAAGAAATCGCTCAGGTATTAGCAGAACGTACGAAATCACAGGTTGTTCAGGTGATCGGAAAGAAAATTGTCCTTTATAAAGAAGGCAAAAAAGAAAAGAAAAAAATCGTACTTCCAAAATAATTAAAAACAGAACACGGTTTTGGTTTTGTATCTGCCAGAATCAGATTAGATAAGAGGCAAATTATGGATAAACAAAAAAAACGAATCGGCATTATGGGTGGAACATTTGACCCGATTCATATCGGTCATCTGATATTAGGAGAGACCGCTTATGAGCAGTTTCAATTAGATGAAGTGCTGTTTATGCCATCTGGAAATCCACCTCATAAACGAAACCGAGCACACCGTGCAACGGATGACCAAAGATGCGAAATGGTAAAACGTGCGATTGCTTCCAATCCTCATTTTTCTCTTTCTTTAGAGGAAATGAACGAAGATGGTTTTACTTATACCTATCGTACTTTGGAACGCTTAAATAAAAAACATCCGAATACGGAATATTATTTTATTTTAGGTGCAGATTCTCTTTTTGATTTTGATGAATGGAAAGAACCTGCACGAATCTGTCAGGCCGGCATTATTGTAGTTGCAACCAGAAATCATACCAAAGAGGAAGCGTTAGATGAGACGATTTCTTATCTGACAAAAAAATACAATGGTAGTTTTAAAAAGCTGAAAACCTTAAATATTGACATTTCTTCCGCTTTACTGCGTTCCTGGGTCGCAGGTAAAAGAAATATCCGCTATTATATTCCTGACAGCGTAATTGAGTACATCAAACAAAACCATATCTACGAGGAATGTGATGAACATGCAATATGATTTAAAAGCATTTGCAAAAAAAGTGAAAAAGCATCAAGAAAAAGAGCGTTATGAACATACAAAAGGAGTTATGTATACAGCAGCCGCACTGGCAATGGCTTATGGCTGTGATTTAGAAAAAGCCAGAGTTGCAGGACTGCTACATGACTGTGCAAAGTGTATACCGGACGAAAAAAAAATAAAACTTTGCGAGAAAAATAAGATAGAAATTTCAGAAATTGAAGCTCAGGCTCCTTTTCTTTTACATGCTAAATTAGGAGCGTTTCTTGCAAAAGAAAAATATCAGGTAGAAGAGGAAGCGATTCTTTCTTCTATTCGCTGGCATACAACTGGAAAAGCAGATATGACGATGCTGGAAAAAATTATTTACATTGCGGATTATATTGAGCCAAACAGAGAGAAAGCTCCAAATCTTGCCAAAATCCGCCAAACTGCTTTTTATGATATTGATGAATGTATGTATGAGATTTTGCGGGATACCTTAGAGTATCTTGGAAAAAATCCTAAAACACTCGATCCTGAAACGAAAGATGCATTTGAATTTTATAGACAGTTACATGAAACAAAGCAACAAGAAAAAAAGGAGAGCGCTTTATGACAAGCAAAGAACTTGCAAAATTAGCCTGTGATGCATTAGACGATAAAAAAGCACTTGAAATTAAAGTTATCAACATTGAAAACGTATCTACCCTTGCAGATTATTTCATTATCGCAAACGGAACAAACCATAATCAGGTTCAGGCGATGGCCGACAACGTGGATGAAACACTCGGAAGAGCCGGATGTGAACCGAAACAAATTGAAGGATATCAGAATGCAAACTGGATTCTGATGGATTACAGAGACATCGTGATTCATATCTTCGATGAAGAAAACCGTTTATTTTATGATTTAGAAAGAATCTGGAGAGATGGTACTGTTGTTGAAGTAGAAGATTTAAAATAAAAATTAATCAAAAGCCCTGAGAAATCTATTTTACTTTCTCAAGGCTTTTTTGTTATACTTTATCTAGTTAGCAGCTACTTAATTTACGCTGTACTAGTAGAGTTACATCTCTTAAAAAATAAAAGCCAAAGTATAAGAACAAAGGAGAAACAACGCTATGGAATTTGATAAAAATCTGATTCTGTATGGTCCTCCAGGAACAGGAAAAACATACTATACCATCCTTTATGCCGTTGCAATCTGCGATGAAAAAAATTTAGATGAAATAGAAGCACTTCCTTACGAACAAGTACTAAAACGCTATCAGGAATTAAAGGCGAAAGAAAAAAGGATTGCCTTTACTACCTTTCATCAATCGTATGGTTATGAAGAATTTATCGAAGGAATCCGTCCGAATCTAAATCACGATTCCAATGATGTGGAATATACGATAAAAGATGGGATATTTAAAGCATTTTGTGGGAGGGCAGAACAAAAAAAGGCAGAGACAAAGAAAATAAAAATTAGAAATGAAGCTCGTGTCTGGAATGTCATTCTCGGTGGAACGGAATATCCAGAGTTAAAGAAAAAATGTTTTGAGGAGGGAACGATTCGAATCGGCTGGGATGGAAGTCCGGAAATCATCACCGAAGATACCGGAAATTTAAATGATAAAGAACGTCGAATCTTACTTAATTTTCATCAGGAAATGGAAATCGGTGATATTGTAGTGGCACGTTCCACAGCAAGTGCGGTAGATGGAATTGGTGTGATAACCAGCAATGCAGAATTTGATACTTCTATTGAGAGATATCCAAGAAAACGTATGGTAAACTGGATTTGTAAAGGTAAAGATATCGAAATCATTGATTTAAATGGTGGTGTCAGACTCGACAGAAAATCAGTATACGAGTTAGTAAGGATTCATGTGGGAGATTTATTAAGCAAAATTCCAGCAGATTCTGACATTGAGTTAAAAGAAGAAACACGACCTTATGTATTTATTATGGATGAAATTAATCGTGGAAATATCTCCAAAATTTTTGGTGAACTGATTACTTTGATTGAACCGGTAAAACGAAAAGGAGCAAAAGAAGCAATGGAAGTTATTCTGCCATATTCCAACAAGTCATTTGGCGTGCCAAATAATGTGTATCTGATTGGAACAATGAATACTGCCGACCGTTCGATTTCACTTATGGATACTGCACTTCGCCGCCGATTTCAGTTTATTGAGAGGATGCCTGATGTTACAGTCCTTAGAAAAATGGGCGCAGATAAAATTCGTGTAGAAGGAGTAGAACTTGATGTAGCACTTATGCTGGAATGTATGAACAAACGCATTGAATTTCTATTTGACCGAGAACATACATTTGGACATGCTTTTTTTCTTGGCTTAAAAGACGAACCAACCATAGAAAATCTGGCTGGTATTTTTAAAAAATCAATCATTCCTCTGCTCCAGGAATATTTTTACGAAGATTACAGTAAGATTATGCTTGTACTTGGAGACAATGGAAAAACGCAGGATGCACACAAATTTATTCTTGAAACAAGAACAACTGCAACTACTATTTTTAGAGGCGATACAGCCGATTTTGATATTCCTGAATATTCTTATCAGATTCAAGATTCTGCATTTTTTAATATTAACAGTTATATTGAAATTATGGGTGATAAGAAATTGGAGAATGTATGATGCAGGTTCTAGAAGTACGAGAATTTGAAAAAATCATTGAAGCAAATGAGAAAAATCAAAACTTAAAAAGGTTTGATAAGCAATACCAATGCCTTGATAAAAAGACATTTCATGAGTTTCTTGAATTTATTCATGAGTTTGAGCAAAAAGAAGAAAACTCAGACATTTTAAACTTCATAACCATTGGATATAAGAAAGTACTCGGTCAGACAATCACATTCAAAAACTACGTTGGGCTGATTCAGCTAAAAAAGAATGTTCAGATACAGATTCTTCCTAAAATTGCATTTTTAAAAGAAGAAAAAGATGAAACAAAGAAAGTATTCTTAAAAATGCTTCGCAGTATGAAGGATTTTTCTGGTAAAACAGCTGCAAATGCCAATTTAAATCCAGAAAACATGAATTTATATGAAATATTTATCAACTTATATATTCAAGAAGTCCGAAGGCTTGTGAAAAACGGAATAAAATCATCATATCTCAATCAAGAAGAAAATCTTAATGTTTATAAGGGAAAACTTTTGGTAAATGAACATCTCAAACAAAACATTGTTCATAAAGAACGGTTTTACGTTGTATTTGATGAATATCAGGCAAATTGTCCCCAAAACAGGCTGATAAAGTCAACTCTATTAAAGTTGCAACAACTCACAGGCAGTGCACAAAATTCAAAAGAGATACGTCAGTTATTGGTATCATTTGAACTTGTAGAACCGTCAAAAAATTATGAAAAAGATTTTTCAAAAGTCATGATAGATAGAACAACCAAATGTTATGAAGTGCTTTTGAAATGGTCAAAGGTCTTTCTAAAAAATAAAAGTTTTAGTATGTTTTCCGGAACGGAATCGGCTCGTGCGTTATTATTTCCAATGGAAAAAGTATTTGAAGCTTATGTTGCAAAGAATTTAAAGAAACGATTGAATCAAGCCGGATGGGATGTATCTATTCAAGATAAAGGCTATTATTTATTTGATACATTGAATGGGGAAAAATATCAAAAATTTGCTCTTAGACCCGATTTAGTTATCACAAGACCTGACGAATCAATTATCATTTTAGATACAAAATGGAAAAGTCTGATAAACAATAAAAAAGCGAATTATGGTATTTCTCAGGCTGATATGTATCAGATGTACGCCTATGCAAAGAAATATCAAGCATCAGAAGTATGGCTGTTATATCCAATGAATGAAGAAATGAGAAATACTGAGCCCATTTTATTTGATAGTGGGGATGGTGTCAGAGTTTCTGTGTTTTTAGTTGACGTCGCACAGATAGAGGAGAGTTTAGAAAAGCTTTTTCTGGCATTCGCATCAAAATAAAATGAGAAGAATTCCAAAATATACATTACATCAAAAGCTGTCAGAATGAAGCAACATTCTCGCCCCAAAAAAGCTGACAACTTTTGATGTCGTAAAAAATGAAAATGCCTGCCCAATAAGAATAACACAAATAGGGCAGCAGGAGTTTCTTTATTTCATAAAACGAAATACTCCTATCACTTTTCCCAGAATCTGAAAAGTCTCTTTGTCTGGATTTACCAGAATCGGATCCATATAATCATTTTCTGGTTGAAGACGAATATGCTCTTCTTCTTTATAAAACGTTTTTACAGTTGCAGAATCTTCAATTAAAGCAACTACTTTTTCTCCATTTTCAACGGTATCCTGCTGCGCAACCATAACATAATCTCCGTCAAAAATTCCGGCATTTACCATACTGTTCCCCTGAACAACAAGCATAAAAGTTGGCTGATTCGGTAAAAACTCTGCTGGTACTGGAAAATATCCTTCTGTATTTTCTACAGCTAAAAGAGGCTGACCTGCTGCAACTTTTCCAATCACAGGAACGTTAATCGTTTCTTTTCGTACCTGATTAAAATTATTATCTAAAATCTCAATTGCACGAGGCTTCGTTGCATCACGCTTTATGTACCCATTCTTTTCAAGCGTTTCTAAATGTGCATGAACCGAAGATGTTGATTTCAAATGAACTGCCTGACAAATTTCACGTACAGACGGTGGGAATCCTCTGTTTAAAATTTCTTTTTTCATATATTCTAAAATCTCAGATTGTTTTTTGCTTATTTTACCATACGTCATCTATTTAAATCCTCCCGAAACTCTGCTTAAAATAAAGGTTCTTTTCCTTCTCATCTTAGTATTATCATATCATATTCATAGTTATAATGCAAACAAATATTCGGAATATGTGTTCGCTTACAAATGAGATTTTTACTTAAAAGTTAAGATAAACAGTATATAACAGTTGACAACAGTATTTATCTGTTATATACTGTTTATTGTAAAGGAGAGATTTTATAAATATGCATATTATACTGAATCATTCATCCATGGTACCGATTTATGAACAGTTAATGGAACAGATTAAATCAGAAATTATTCAGTCAAACCTTGTAGAAGGTGAGGGACTTCCATCTGTAAGAAAACTTGCCGGAGAACTCCGTATCAGCGCATTAACTGTAAAAAAAGCTTACGATAAGTTGGAAGAAGAAGGATTTGTAACAACAATTCATGGAAAAGGCACTTTTGTTACAGCCTCTGATAAACAGTTAGCAGTTGAAGCAAGAAAACGTGCAGTCGAAGAAGAATTTGACAAAGCAATTGATAAAGCAGTTTCGGTTGGAATGAATCAAAATGAAATTTTAGAACTTGTTCAGCTGTTGTTAGATGAAAAATAAGAAGAAGGGAGAGTGGCTTATGATAGAGATGCAGGAAGTGGATAAGAATTATAATGATTTTCATTTTCACTTATCTATGAAAATACCCAAAGGACAAATTACAGGATTAATTGGAAAAAATGGAGCTGGAAAAAGTACAGCAATTAAACTGATTTTGGGACTTATAAAACCGGACTCCGGTACGGTTAAAGTTTTTGGAACTCCAATAAAAAAATTAGAACCGGATAAAAAACAAGCTATCGGTGTATCTTTGGCTGAATCTGGATTTAGTACACAACTTACAATATCGGATATTGAACAAATTTTAGAGAAGACCTATATTCATTTTGAAAAAGAAAAATTTGAACAAAAATGTAAACTTTTAAATTTACCAAAAAAGAAAAAACTCCAAGAATTTTCAACAGGCATGAAAGCAAAATTAAAAGTGTTAACTGCGATTACTCACAAAGCACGTCTTTTGATATTAGATGAGCCAACCTTGGGACTTGATATTGAAGCCAGAACGGAAATTTTGGATTTATTAAGAGATTATCTGATAGAAGATGAGAATCGGAGTATTTTAATTACGTCCCATATTTCAGCTGATTTAGAGACACTTTGTGACGATATTTATCTGGTTCATAATGGAAAATTGATGCTCCATGAAAAAATCGATGTTATTTTAGAACAATATGGGATTTTAAAAGTAACGAAAGAACAGTATGAAACACTTGATAAAGAAGCAATTTTAAAGATACAAAAAGAAGCTTATGGCTATGCCTGCCTTACAAACGATAAAAACTATTACCTGGAAAATTATCCACAGATAGCAGTAGAAAATGGCAGGATTGATGCATTGATTCTTATGACGACAGGGGGATATTAATTATGGCAGGATTGTTAGAAAAAGATATTCGGTTAATCATGCAGAGAAAACAGATGTTACTGCTATTTGTTGTAATTGCAGTTGTGTTAGGTTTTTCACAAGATGGTACTTTTATTTTGGGATATCTGTCTTTTTGCGCAGCAATTGTTATGGTAAGTACCATTTCTTACGATGAATTAGACCATGGATATGAATTTCTAATGACACTTCCGATTACAGCAAAAATCTATGTTAAGGAGAAATATCTGTTTTGTATTGGTGGTGCGGTTATTGCATGGCTGTTTGCTGCTATTCTTTACTTTGTATCCAAGATGATACGCGGAGAACGGTTTTCTTTTCTTGATGAATTGCCGGTTATTCTCATTTTCTTACCAATCATTTTATTGATGTTGTCTATTTTGATTCCATTCCACTTAAAGTATGGAATGGAAAAAAGCAGAATTATTTTAGCTCTTTTAGCTGGAATTATAGCTGCAACAATTTATTTTATAAAAAATTTAATTGATGGAAACCCCAGAATTTTAACAGCCATAAATTCTGTAAATGATGAAGTAGTAACTATTATTTTATTTGCTTTGGGGATTTTCGCGACATTGATATCTTATTTTATTAGTAGTCGAATTATGGAAAAAAAAGAATTTTAAAAAAGACAGCTGTCGGTTTTTGATACCGATAGCTGTCTGATTTTTCAAGCTTAATTTACATAATATATTATTACGTAAACTAAAGTTAAATAAATACTCAAGATTGCGAAGCAGCAGAGGTATAAATAACAAAGAGATATCGTAAAGATAAATAATGTTTTAGCAATTTTATAAACTTACTTATAAATTCACTACAGACTTTTTGCAAGGAAAAAATAACAACAATGCAGCAGGAGGAAGTTAAGCGATATGAACAAGAGAGAACTCATAGCACAAAATATTTCACGGTTTTGAATATTCTACGGTAAACGCAGAGATAAAAGGCAAAGTAGAAAGTATTTTAAAGCCGAAGAGCGGAACAATAAAAGCAGATTGCATCAACAAATTGATTTTGGAAGAAAATAGTATAGGACAAAAATTATTTGTCCAGGGGTAATTTGTCGATTAGAACACGCAGAGTAGTACTGGATAAGCGAGAAAAGTTTAGCGGACAAATACAGATTTAACCGCTAAAGTCTGGATTTTTAACTTTTGATATGTTAAACTACTCTCAAACAGTTACTTTTAGGAGGTTTTTTATGGCGAAACAAATCACTTATCGAGAACAGGAAAAAATTCAAAATACAATGAAACTTCGAGAATTTTTATCGGAACTTCCACCCTACGCAAAGGATTATTTTCGTGCAAAAGAACCGACGACATCTGATAAAACCCGTTTATCTTATGCGTATGATTTACGAGTTTTCTTTCGGTTTCTTCAAGAAAGTAATCCGAACTTAAAAGAAAAACAAATTTCTGAAATTTCACTTTCTGATTTATCGGCACTTCAGCCAGTTGATTTTGAAGAATTTGAAGATTATTTAAAGGTTTATCAGACACCAGATGGACGCACGGAAACGAATTCGCGTGTCGGAATTGCACGAAAGCTCTCCTGCCTGCGTAGTTTTTACGAATATCTCTGTAAACGTCAGCTATTATCTGAGAATCCAGTACGCTTGATTGATATGCCACGTTTAAAGGAAAAAGCCATTATTCAGCTTGATCCTGATGAAATTGCAGCATTACTCGATTATATGGAGAATTACGGAAATGGATTAACAGGTGTACAACTTTATCACTATAATAAGCAAAAGTATCGTGATATTGCAATTGTTACCCTGCTGCTCGGTACAGGCATCCGTGTTTCCGAGTGCGTTGGACTTAATATTTCTGATGTAGACTTTAAAAACAATGGAATTCGCGTGTTAAGAAAAGGCGGAAATGAAATGGTTGTCTATTTCGGACTTGAAGTGGAAGCTGCGTTAAAAGACTACCTGGAACTTTCCAGAAACAAGATAACACCACTTTCAGGTCATGAAAATGCCCTGTTTTTATCCGGTCAGAGAAAGAGAATCAGCGTCGATGCGATTGAAAAAATGGTCAAAAAGTACTCTTCTGCTATTTCGGTAAAAACAATCACTCCGCATAAATTAAGAAGCACCTATGGAACTGCGTTATACCGCGAAACAGGCGATATTTACCTGGTGGCGGATGTATTAGGTCACTCAGATGTAAATACTACCAAAAAGCATTATGCGCGCTTGAGCGATGACAGGCGTCGTGCTGCTTCAAAAGCGGTTATCTTACGAGAAAAACCAGATTCACACAATTCTTAAAAAGAAAAGAAAGGCGGAAATATCCATATATCGAACATAAGTTCAAACAGACATTTTTGCCTTTCTTTTTTATTTTTCAATAGCAAAATAACACGAGAGAATGTCAAAGAATGTTTCAGCAATATTACTTACCCAAGCGCTACATCCAGAATCATCATGACACTAAAACCAACAGCAAAAAACAAAGTACCGATATTAGAGTGTTTTCCCTCTGACATTTCTGGAATCAACTCTTCTACTACAACATAAAGCATTGCACCTGCTGCAAAACTTAAAAGATAAGGAAGTGCCGGAACAATTTGATTTGCCATTAAAATCGTAAAAACTGCTCCGATTGGTTCAACAATTCCGGAAAGTACACCACCGACAAATGCTTTTGATCTTTTCATGCCCTCTGCACGAAGCGGTAAAGAAATAATTGCACCTTCTGGAAAATTTTGAATTGCAATTCCAAGAGACAATGCCATTGCTCCGGCAACTGTAATTTCAGAATGCCCCAACAGATATCCTGCGTAAACCACGCCAACTGCCATTCCCTCTGGAATATTATGGAGAGTAACTGCAAGAATCATCATGGTTGTTTTTTGCAGACGGCTTGCAGGACCTTCTGCTGTTTCACTGTTTTGATGCAGATGCGGAATAATATGATCTAACAATAATAGGAATAACGTGCCTATCCAAAAGCCAATAGCAGCAGGTAAAAAAGCCCATCTCCCCATTGAATCAGACTGTTCAATAGCAGGAATTAACAAACTCCAGATAGAAGCAGCCACCATTACTCCTGCTGCAAATCCAGTTAAAGCACGCTGAACCTGTTCTTTTAAAGTTTTCTTCATAAAAAAGACACAGGCTGCGCCTAAAGAAGTTCCCAAAAAAGGAATCAAGATTCCATAAAACACGTGTTCGTTCATAATGAAAAATCCTCTTTTCTTTTTATAGATTATAATATGCGGTTAGTCTTAACTAACTACATATTATAACGGACTTCTTTTAATTTGTCTACTATCCTGTTGGAATAGACAGTTATTTTTCCTTATGTTATAATTCAGAGTAGTAAAATTATTGTTATATCTAACTTAAAGACGATACGAAAGGATTTTTTATGCCTGGTTTTATCTTACATTTAACTGCAGCTCAAATACTGTTAAAAAGACTTCCACATCATCCTGATTTTCCATACGAAATTTCTTCGGTAAATGATTTTTTGATCGGAAATCTTCTTCCAGATACAACAAAACCAAAAGATGCCTCTCACTTCCGTAACTCAGCTTATTATGAAAAAATGATGGTATTTCCGGATTTAACACGTTTTCTGCAAAAATATAGTTCTCTGCTTGCAAATCCCAGTGTGCTTGGATACTATTTTCATCTTTATATTGACCGAAAATTTTTCAAAGATTTCATTCCTCAGGTCGTAGAATTTTATGACAAAAATGGACAGATTACAGATATTCGAAATGAGGTTGCGACAGTTTATATTCAAAAATCGCAAACTTCTATCCCATTTTCCAAGTATCTCACTGAAGAATACTATTACGGAGATTATACAAGGATGAATACTTATCTGGTCAATCAATATAAAATTCCACTTGATTTAAATCCAGAAGTTGTAAATCCAGGAATTTCAGAAATTTGTTATAAAGATGTGCAGGAGGTTCTCTTACAACTTCATGGCTTTCTAGCTGTTTCACCGGAAGCTGTAAGAGAACTTAAGGTATTTCCACTTGAAAAACTGCTTTTGGCTTTGGAAGAGTATGTTGAAGAGTTTTTATCTGTTCCAAATAAATATTTGTGATTAGATGAAATACGTTCGTCTGTATCTTCCATCCCTAGCAAACCATCCGACAACAGGTTATGAAGTGTTTTTTCTCCATTAATAACTGCTGTCGGATAATTCTCTGCAATACGAGCAATTCCAAAGTCTGCTGCTTTTGCATAATAGGTTTTATTGTAGCAGGAATTACGGTTATTTATCAGATTGAAAGTATTCCAAAAGGGTTTACAGGTCTGATTCAATGCAGTGTATTGTATCTTGATTATTTTGGGATTTATATATTTATATTTTGAACGGATGGATTTCTTATTCTTATTCTTAGATATTCCTGTTTACAATTATTTTTGTAACAATATGGCTGTTTATTTATATTCCAATTAAAATAAAAGTTGATAAACTCAATAAAATTCTCAATCAATAAATAATAGTTTCCATAATAAAATAATATATTATGTAACCTAAAAAGCAAAAGCTGTAGAAGATGTAAAACCATTTCATGCTCATGAACAGGAATAGGAAGAAAATAAGAAAAAATAAATAGATAGAAAGTCAAAAAAGAACCTCCTTATTCAAGGAGGTTCTTTTTGCTTCTTATTAATTATTATTCGTTTTTAATTTGCGTCGGTGGACAAAGGGATACACAATAAAACAACCAAATATGGACTGCCAACCTACTGAAAAAACCGCCCTAGTGAGACACAGGGCGGTTTTTTCATAGGCAGAGGAAGGAGGTATCCCTACAAGCGGGGCTTGACTGTAAGAGGTCAGGCCCTTTTTTCATGCCATCAAACAAATAAGAAGGAGGAACTGCGAATGGCCGATGAAAAAGCAAAAATCGTAACTGACGCAACAGGGCCGGGCTTGTGAAAATAGCTTCTGTGACCTTAGTAATATTTTATTTTATCTGCATACTCGATGACAACATTGATAGATCGAAAGAATGGCGGTAAAATAAATGCGGATAAAATTCGAG
>JABLTL010053204.1_pt1 | contig 27228 bp, 23 predicted proteins | sample 7160151 | NCBI WGS metagenome assembly JABLTL01 (sample SAMN14651223, study PRJNA627086) | human gut metagenome | isolation source: feces | host: Homo sapiens
AATTCCACCGCCGAACATTACCGGCCAATTGCACATGGGCCACGCGTTAGATAACACCCTGCAGGATATTTTAATCCGCTACAAGCGTATGCAGGGCTATTGCACCCTTTGGATGCCCGGCACCGACCATGCCTCTATTGCCACCGAGGCCAAAATTGTAGAGGCCATGCGGAAAGAGGGCCTTTCGAAGGACGATGTTGGCCGCGACGGCTTTTTAGAGCGCGCCTGGGCCTGGAAGGAAAAATTCGGCTCCCGCATTATTTCGCAGCTTAAAAAAATGGGTTCCTCCTGCGATTGGGAGCGCGAGCGCTTTACGCTGGACGAAGGCTGCTCCAAAGCGGTAAAAGAGGTTTTTGTTAATTTGTACGAAAAAGGCCTGATCTACCGCGGCGAGCGCATTATTAACTGGTGCCCGCATTGCAAAACCTCAATTTCAGACGCCGAGGTTGAATACGAGGAGCAGCAGGGCAAGTTCTGGCACCTGCGCTACCCGTTGGAGGACGGCAGCGGGTTTATTGAGCTGGCCACCACCCGGCCCGAAACCCTGCTGGGCGATACGGCCGTTGCCGTAAACCCCAAGGACGAGCGCTACACCGCCTTGGTGGGCAAAAACTTAATTTTACCGCTGGTTGGCCGCAAAATTCCAATTATTGCAGACGATTATGTTGAAATGGATTTTGGTACCGGCGTTGTTAAAATTACCCCCGCGCACGACCCGAACGACTTTGAGGTTGGCCTGCGGCACCAGCTGCCGGTGTTAAATGTGTTAACCGACGACGCAAAAATTGTGGCCGATTACCCCAAGTACGCCGGGTTAGACCGTTACGAGGCCCGCAAGGCCATTGTGGCCGATTTAGAAGCTGCCGGCGTGCTGGTTAAAACCGAGGACCACGCGCACAATGTTGGCACCTGCTACCGCTGTGGCACAACGGTAGAACCCCGCGTTTCCAAGCAGTGGTTTGTTAAAATGAAACCCTTAGCCGGCCCGGCTATTGAGGCCGTTAAAAAGGGCGACACCAAATTTGTGCCTGCCCGGTTTGAAAAAATTTATTTTCACTGGTTAGAAAATATTCGCGATTGGTGCATTTCCCGCCAGCTGTGGTGGGGGCACCGTATTCCGGCCTGGTATTGCGCCGAGTGCGGCGAGGTAACCGTTTCTAAAACCGTGCCGCAAAAATGCTGTAAATGCGGCGGCACGCATCTTACGCAGGATGAGGACACGCTGGATACCTGGTTTTCTTCGGCGCTGTGGCCGTTTTCTACCTTGGGCTGGCCTAACACCCAAAACCCTGATTACCAATATTTTTACCCCACCAACACGCTGGTTACGGGGTACGATATTATCCCGTTTTGGGTAATGCGAATGATGTTTTCGGGCTTAGAGCACACCGGCCGCGTACCGTTTGATACGGTTTTAATTCACGGTTTAGTGCGGGATTCTCAAGGCCGCAAAATGTCAAAATCCTTAGGCAACGGGGTAGACCCGTTAGAGGTTATTGACCAATACGGGGCCGACGCGCTGCGCTTTTCTTTGGCTACCGGCAACAGCCCGGGAAACGATATGCGCTACATTGAGGAGCGCGTAATTGCCAGCCGCAATTTTGCCAACAAAATTTGGAACGCGGCCCGCTTTGTGCTAATGAACCTGCCGGAAAACGAGCCGGCACCCCACATTCCGGCGCATTTGGCGGCCGAGGATAAATGGATCCTTTCAAAATTCAACACCTTAGTGGCCGAGGTTACCGCGAATTTAGATAAATTTGAATTAGGCCTGGCCGTTTCTAAGCTTTACGATTTTATTTGGGATGTATTTTGCGATTGGTACATTGAGCTGGCCAAAATTAAATTAAACGGCGAAAACGAGCAGGAAAAAGCCACTGCCAGGGCCGTGCTGGTTTATGTGTTCTCTGAAACCTTAAAGCTGCTGCACCCCTTTATGCCCTTTATTACCGAGGAAATTTGGCAAACCCTGCCGCACAGCGGCGAAACGATTATGACCGCCCCCTGGCCGCAGTTTAACGCAGCACTGGCGTTTACCGAGCAGGAAAACAAGCTGCAAAAAATTATTGAGGCCATTCGCGCGGTTCGCAATCGCCGCAGCGAAATGAACGTTCCGCCCTCTAAAAAAGCTAAGCTGATTGTTTGCACCGAGGATAAAGAAACCTTTAAAGCCGGCGTCGCCTTTTTGCAGCGGTTGGCGTTTGCCTCAGAGGTTACGGTGGCCGACTCCTGCAGCAGCGACGGGGCCGTTTGCGTTGTAACAAGCAGCGCCTCGCTTTACATGCCGCTTAGCGATTTAATTGATTTTAAAGCCGAACTGGCCCGCCTGCAAAAGGAGCTTGAAAAAGCCGAGGGCGACAAGCAATTTGCCGAGAAAAAGTTAAATAACCCCGGGTTTGTTGCCAAGGCGCCTGAGCAGGTTATTTCCGCCCAACGGGAGCAGCTGGCCAAAACCTTAGAAAAAATTGAAATGCTGCAAAACAGCATGAACGATTTAAAAAAGCAAATGTAATATTCTGCACCCCTTTTAGGGGCAAGCGGCTGCCGCGTAAACCGGCGGCCGTTTTGCAAATTACCGTGTTTGGTTGAAAGGTGAAAAATGAGCAAGGCGTTAGATTATATTCATTCTTTAAACCGGTTTGGCATAAAGCCGGGGCTGGAGCGTATTACGCTGCTGCTAAAGCTGGTTGGCAACCCGCAAAATAACCTGCAATGCGTGCAGGTGGCCGGCACCAACGGCAAAGGCTCGGTTTGCTGTATGCTCTCGAACATCTTCAGGGCTGCGGGCAAAAAAACGGGGCTGTTTATTTCCCCCTATGTGGTTTGCTTTAACGAGCGTATTCAAATAAACGGGGAGTATATTCCCACCCCGGCGTTAGAGCAGCTGTGCGAGCGGCTGCGCCCGGCGGCCGAGCAGGTTGCAAAACAACTGGCCGACCCGGTAACCGAATTTGAGTTTATTACCGCGCTTGCCTTTTTGTGGTTTTACCAAAACAGCTGTGAGGTAGTGGTGCTGGAAACGGGCCTGGGCGGCCGGTTAGATTCTACCAATGTAGTAGCCCAAAATTTAGTTAGCGTTATTACCAAAATTAATTTAGACCACACCCGCGTACTGGGCAGCACCGTGGCGCAAATAGCCGGCGAAAAATGCGGCATTATAAAGCCAGGCAGCGCAGTTATTAGCTCAAACGAGCAGCTGCCGGCGGCCGCGCAGGTTATTCTGCAGGCTGCGGCCAAAAAAAACAACCGGCTTATTTTGGCTAATACCCAAGAGATGAGCAAGGTTACCGTTACCCCGTTTGGCAGCAGCTTTTGCTACCGCGGGCTAACCTTAAAAATTAATTTGCCGGGGCGGCACCAGCTTTTTAACGCAGCGCAAAGCGTAGAGGCGGCACTGTATTTAGGCTTGCCAAAAGCCGCTATTGTAAACGGCCTTGCGGCGGCGCAGTTCCCCTGCAGGTTAGAGGTGCTGCAAAAAGAGCCGCTAATTTTAATAGACGGCGCTCACAATCCCGACGGCGCCGAAACCTTAGCGGCCTATTTAAAAGAGTTTAACCTGCGGCCAGCCGCAGTTGTTGGCATGATGGCGGATAAAGACTGCGCCCGTGTGCTGCAAAAGGTGGCGCCGCTTTGTGCCAAGCTTTTTACGGTTACGGTGCAGGCAAACCCGCGCAGCCTACCGGCCGAGCAGCTTGCCGCGCTGGCCAAAAATTACGCTCCCGGCGTTACGGCGGCTAAAAATTACGGCCAGGCGCTGCAGCAGGCTTTTGCCCTGCAGCAAAATGGCGGCTGCCCGGTTGTTCTTTTTGGCTCGCTTTATTTGGCCGCCGACCTGCGGCCGCTGGTGCAGCAGCACCTAAAAAATGCGGCGCAAAATTTTTAGCCCGCGAAACTAATTTTTAAATTGACAAAATTCCTCTAATTCTTTATAATAATAGGTAATATCTTAGAAAGGGTGCAGCAAATGGCATATTATTTTAACGAACCTTCCAGAACCTTTAACGAGTATTTATTGGTGCCCGGGTATTCCTCGGCCCAGTGCGTGCCGGCCAATGTTTCTTTAAAAACGCCGGTTGTAAAATTTAAAAAGGGGCAGGAGGAATGCCCGCTTACCATGAACATTCCGCTAACCTCGGCCATTATGCAGTCGGTTTCGGGGGATCGCTTGGCTGTAGCCTTAGCCAAGGAGGGCGGCATTTCATTTATTTACGGCTCGCAATCGGTGGAGAGCGAGGCCGCCATGGTAAAAAAAGCCAAGGATTATAAAGCCGGCTTTGTACGCAGCGACTCTAACATTACGCCCGACGCCACCCTGGCCGATATTATTGCCCTAAAGCAAAAAACCGGTCATTCTACCGTAGCGGTAACGCAAAACGGCCAGCCCAACGGCAAGCTGCTTGGCATTGTTACCAGCCGCGATTACCGCATAAGCCGTATGCAGCCGGATGAAAAGGTTTCGGCGTTTATGACGCCGCTGGAAAAGCTGATTACCGCAACCGACGGCGTAAGCCTAAAAGAGGCTAATAACATTATTTGGGACAACAAATTAAACTCCCTGCCGGTAGTGGATGAAAACGGCAATTTGTGTTATTTTGTATTCCGAAAGGACTACGATTCCCACAAGAATAACCCGTTAGAGCTGTTAGATAGCGGCAAGCGTTATGTGGTAGGCGCCGGCATTAACACGCGCGATTACGCAGAGCGGGTGCCTGCGCTGGTGGCGGCCGGAGCCGATGTGCTTTGCATAGATTCCTCCGAAGGGTTTTCAGAGTGGCAAAAGCTTACCTTAGAATACATTCGCAAAAACTACGGCGACAAAGTTAAGTGCGGCGCCGGGAATGTAGTAGACCGCGAGGGCTTTTTATTCTTGGCCGAGTGCGGCGCCGATTTTGTAAAGGTTGGCATTGGCGGCGGCTCTATTTGCATTACCCGCGAGCAAAAAGGCATTGGCCGCGGCCAGGCAACCGCGTTAATAGAGGTTTGTAAAGCGCGGGACGAATACTTTGCTAAAACCGGCATTTATGTTCCGGTTTGCTCCGACGGCGGCATTGTACACGACCACCACATGACCTTAGCTTTAGCCATGGGAGCCGACTTTTTAATGCTGGGCCGGTACTTTGCAAGGTTTGATGAAAGCCCCACCAACAAGCTTTCTATTGGCGGGAACTATGTAAAAGAATATTGGGGCGAAGGCTCTAACCGCGCTCGGAACTGGCAGCGGTACGACTTAGGCGGGGATAAAAAGCTTTCCTTTGAAGAAGGGGTAGATTCTTATGTTCCTTACGCCGGCACACTGAAGGATAATGTAAACCTTTCGCTCAGCAAGGTGCGCTCTACTATGTGCAATTGCGGGGCATTAAGCATTGAGGAATTGCAGCAAAAAGCCAAGCTTACCTTAGTTTCGGCTACCAGCATTGTTGAGGGCGGCGCGCATGATGTTATTCAGAAGGATACTTCTGTTAATATTATTAAATAATTTTTTGGAGGATGACGAGATGAAAACTTGCCCAAATTGTAACACCACCCTGCAGGAAAACGACCGCTTTTGCCCCACCTGCGGCATTGCCGTAGCAACCGAACCGCAGCCCACCCAGCAGCAAACAGCAGGACGGCAGACTGCCCCGCAGCAGCCGCCGGTTGCGCCCGTGCAAAACCAGGCCCCGAACTACACCGTTCCGCCGGTACAGCCGCCCTTTGTGCAGCCCCCGTACTCGGCCGCCCCGCAGCGTAAAATGAGCGGCGGAATGTTAGCATGGTCTATTATTAACATTGTGCTGGGTGTATTATTCGGCCTTCCAACCCTAGTGCTGGGCATTGTTGCAACCGTTAAAACCGCCCAGGCCGCTAAAGCATTTACCGATTACGAAGAGCAGGCAATGTTAAAAACCGCCAAAACCCTAAATTTAACCGGCACCATTATTGCCGGGGTAATACTAATTTTATTGGTAGCAACAGGGGTTATTTTGGGTGCAGCCTTTGGCGAGCTGATTAGCGAGGCCATTAACAACGGCGTTTATTATTAAAAACCAGCTAATGCGGGCGCCCCTAAACGCCCGTTTAAAGGCGCCGCAGAATTTGGCTTTCAAAGGCTTAAAGTAATGTAAAAAACACCCGCCGGCATTGTGCAAATTTAGCACGACCGGCGGGTGTTATTTGCGGCGTTTCTGTTGCGTTATTGTTTTTCTGCGGGCAGGTGCAGCAAAATGCCTTGTAAGCAAAAATCCGCAGAATTCTGCGGGTTTTTAAGAGTTCGGGGGCAGTTGGCATTGGCCGGTTTAGGGGCAAAACGCAAAGGGGTGCTATTTTTCTTTTAAAAATAAAATGCGCTCTTTGTAATCGGGCAAAAACTCGGCAATTAGGGCGTAAAAAGCGGGGCTGTGGTTGTGGTGCTTTATGTGCGCCAATTCGTGTACAATTACATAATCAATAATTTCGGGCGGGTAGATCATAACCCGGCAGGAAAAATTTAAGCTGTTTTTGGCCGAGCAGCTGCCAAACCGGGTTTTCGCGCTGTTAATTTTAACGGCCGAAGGCGTCAGCTGCATTCGCTTTGCAAAATGCTGCACCCGGGGCGGAATGTACCGCTCGGCGGCGGCCTTTAAAAGGGGCAGCTGTTCTTCGCCAATGGCGGCAATGTTAAGGCTGCGGCTTTGCTGCTTGCTTAGGGCCTTTTGCAGCCAGCCTTGGTGCTGCAAAACAAAGCGTTCAATTTCGGCTTTTTTGGTGTGCAGCGGGGCGCGCACCGTAACGGTAAGGTCCCGCCCAACCTCTAAGGCCAGGGTGCGGCGGCCGGAGCGAACAATTCGGTATTCCATAACGGCAAAACCTCCGCTTTTATTGTAGCAAAAAAAGCCGGCTTGCACAAGCATTAATTGAAAAGGAATGGCTGAAAACAAAGAAAAACCGCCGTAAAACTTATAAAATATAGAATAATCTACAAATTTTGCTGGAATTTAATGTTTTATGCGAAAATCTATTGACATTTTGGCCCCGGCAAGATATATTTAATATTACGTTTATGCATCTGTGTTGAAAGAGCGGCTTCAAGTACTGCGCCGTAGCTTCTGCCCGCAGCGGGCAAGAAAGCTATGAAAAACCCTTTGCGGAGGGCGCTATACAGCGAGGCTGCGGGTATCGCGCAGAACTGTAACAGTTTTCGCGGCACTTTGTGTCCGCAAAGGGGGATGCTTAAATGGCAGAAAATAATAATATTGTTGCGCTGAAAAACATTACGGTTTCGTTTGACGGCCAGCCCGTACTGCGGGATTTTTCACTGGCCATTCAAAACAAGGAGTTTGTTACCCTGTTGGGGCCTTCGGGCTGCGGTAAAACAACCACCTTGCGCTTAATTGCCGGCTTTTTAACGCCGGATAGCGGGGAAATTTTGTTTGACGGCCGAAAAATAAATGGTGTTCCGGCTTACAAACGGCAGGTGAACACCATTTTTCAGCGTTATGCCCTGTTTCCAAACATGAATGTTTACGACAACATTGCCTTTGGGCTAACGGTAAAACGGGTGCCGAAGAAAGAAATTAAAGAGCGCGTTACCGAAATGCTAAAAATGGTAAACCTTACGGGGTACGAAAAGCGGGATGTGAACAGCCTTTCGGGCGGGCAGCAGCAGCGGGTTGCCATTGCCCGGGCCATTATTAACCGGCCCAAGGTGCTGCTGTTAGACGAACCGCTGGCCGCTTTAGACCTTAAAATGCGTAAGGATATGCAGGTGGAACTAAAAAACATTCAGCAAACTTTGGGCATTACCTTTGTTTTTGTAACGCACGACCAGGAGGAGGCCCTGGCCATGTCGGATACGGTTGTAGTAATGAACGACGGTGAAATTCAGCAGATCGGCACACCGCAGGATATTTACAACGAGCCCAAAAACGCCTTTGTGGCCGATTTTATTGGCGAGTCTAACATTTTAGACGGCGTAATGAAAAAGGACTTTTTAGTAAACTTTTTTGGCCACGATTTTGAATGTTTAGACCGTGACTTCGCCCCGAACGAAAGTGTAGATGTTGTCATTCGGCCGGAGGATGTTGATATTGTGCCGCCCCAAATGGGCCGCCTGGTTGGCGAGGTAACCTCGGTTACCTTTATGGGCGTGCATTACGAGATTATTATTGATATTGAAGGCTTTAAGTGGATGATCCAAACCACTGAGGAATCGAAGGTAGGGGACAGAGTCGGTCTTTCTATTGATCCGGATGCCATTCACATTATGCACAAATCCAAATACTCCGGGCTTTACGGCGATTACAGCTCCTTTAGCGATGAAATGGATCCCCTTTCGGATTTTGGGGAGGCAGAGCTGTGAACCGCCGCACCTTTGGCAGCAGGCTGGTGGCCTCGCCCTACCTGCTGTGGATGGTTTTATTTATTATTGTGCCGCTGTTAATGGTTGTTTATTACGCCTTTACCGACAAAACCGGTGCCTTTACCACCGAGCACATTTTTGCCCTTTCCCGCTACGGGCAAACGCTGGGAATTTCGGTTTTGTACGCGTTTATTGCAACGGCAATTTGCCTTATCATCTCCTTTCCCTTTGCTTATTTTATGGCGCGCAGCGCAAAAAACCGGCAACGGGTTATGATGCTGCTGGTTATGCTGCCAATGTGGATGAACTTTTTAATCCGCATTTATTCCTGGATCACCATTCTTTCCAACACCGGCATTATTAACACTCTGCTGGGCAAGCTGGGCCTTGGCCCGGTGCAGTTAATTAACACCCCCGGCGCGGTCATTTTGGGTATGGTCTACAACTTTATTCCGTACATGATTCTGCCCATTTATTCGGTTATGTGCAAAATTGACCGCCCGCTGTTAGAGGCGGCCGACGACTTGGGCTCCGGCGCGTGGATGAAATTAAAGCGCATTATTTTGCCGATGAGCGTACCGGGCATTGTTTCGGGCGTTACCATGGTATTTGTGCCGGCGGTTAGCACTTTTTACATTTCGCAAAAGCTGGGCGGCGGCAAAACGCTGTTAATAGGCGACGCTATTGAGGCGCAGTTTATGAACACCGGGAACTACAATTTGGGTGCTTCGCTCTCGTTGGTTCTTATGGTTATGATTTTAATTAGCATGTTTTTTATGAACCGCTTTGCCGATGAGGACGGAGGGGTGCTGATATGAAACATTTTCGCAAAATTTACATTGGCCTGGTGTTTTTATTTTTGTTTGCGCCGCTGCTGGTTATTTTAGTTTACTCGTTTAACCAAAGCAACAGCTCCTCGGTTTTTACCGGGTTTTCGCTGCAATGGTACCGCGCGTTGTTAAAGGATGCCGAGCTGATCAACGCCTTAAAAAATTCTATTATTTTAGCGGTGCTTTCCTCGGTTATTGCTACCGTTATTGGCACGGCGGCCGCCGTTGGCATACACGCCTTTAAACGCAAATGGACTAAAAGCGTTGCCATGACGGTTACCAACATTCCAATGATGAACCCGGACATTGTAACCGGCATTTCTATGATGCTGCTGTTTGTGTTTGTTGGGGTTTTGGTTGGCACCAAAAGCGTGCTGGGCTTTACCACCCTGCTTATTGCGCATATTACCTTTAATATTCCTTATGTGTTGCTTTCGGTTATGCCAAAGCTGAACCAAACCGACGCGCACCTTTCCGAGGCGGCCGAAGATTTGGGCTGCACGCGGTTAAAATCCTTTTTTCGGGTTATTTTGCCGGCAATCTCCTCCGGCATTTCTACCGGGTTCGTTATGGCCTTTACCCTGTCGTTAGACGATTTTGTAATTAGCCACTTTACCAGCGGCTCCGACTTTCAAACCCTGCCGATCTTAATTTATTCCATGACGAAAAAGCATGTTCGCATGGATATTTACGCCCTTTCTACCGTGGTGTTTATTGCGGTGCTGGTGCTGCTTATTTTAAACAACATTGGCAAGGGGGAGGAGCCTGTGCAGCGCGAGGCCTCGGTAAAGGCGCGCCGTGCTAAAAAAGCGGCAAAGCCCGCAGGCGGCCGCGGCAAAACGGTTGTGCCAAGGGTTTGCAAGGTAACCTCAGTGCTGCTTGTGGCGGTGCTTTCGGCCTCGGTTATTATTTTTTCGGGCTACGCCAACAAAAACGCCGAGCCGCTGGTTGCCCTGCGGGGAACCTATACGCGCGATTTAGCCGGCACCACCCTAAATGTTTACAACTGGGGCGAATACATTTCCGACGGTTATGAGGACACCTTAGATGTAAACGCCGAGTTTGAAAAAATTACCGGCATTAAGGTAAACTACACCAATTACGATTCTAACGAATCTATGTACTCTAAGCTTAGCGGCGGCGGCATTGCGTATGATGTCATTATTCCGTCGGATTATATGATTGCCCGCATGGCAAACGAGGGCCTGCTAATGAAGCTGGATACCGCCAAGCTTACCAACTACAAGTACATTGACAGTGCTTACAAAAACGCTTATTTTGACCCGAATAACGAATATTCGGTTCCGTACTCGGTTGGTATGGTGGGTTTAATTTACGATAAAACCGTTATTTCGGCTGAGGACGCCGCCTCTTGGAAGGTGCTTTGGAGCGAAGAATACAAGCCCTACGGCATTTTAAACTTTAACAACCCAAGAGACGCCTTTGCAACGGCCCAATTTTTGCTGGGGCTGGATGTTAACAGCGAAAGCAAGGCCGACCTGCAAAAGGCTGCCGAAAAGCTAAAGCAGCAAAAGCCGTTAATACAGTCTTATGTTATGGATGAGGTTTTTGACAAAATGGAATCCGGCGAGGCGGCCGTTGCGCCTTACTACGCCGGCGATTACTTTACCATGGCAGAAAATAACGAAAAATTGGCCTTTGCCTACCCTAAAGAGGGCACCAATATTTTTATTGACTCTATTTGTATTCCAAAAACCGCGCAGAATTACGAGGCGGCAATGCTGTACATTAACTTTTTGTTGGAGCCCGAAATTGCCCGCGCCAACGCCGAGTACATTGGCTACGCCAGCCCGAACACCGAGGTTGTAAACAACCCCGAATACGAATATTACCAAAACGAAATTTTGTACCCCACGGCGGCGCAAAAGCCTAAAACCAGCTATTTTGAGGATTTAAGCGACGAGCTGAAAAAAGAGATGGACCGTTTGTGGGAGAGCGTAAAGCTTTCGTAAAAAATACACCGTTTGGTTTGGCAAGCAGAAACAATCCAAATCTGCCTGCCTTGCCAATCGGTGTTTGGCTGTTACGGTTCGGCCGGCGAGAGGGAACTCTTGCCGGCCGAAATAAAGGGGTGTAAAAAAATGTGGGTGCTGTTTGCGTTTGGCTCGGCCCTGTTTGCCGGGCTTACGGCCGTTTTGGCCAAATGCGGAATTAAAAAAACCAATTCGGATGTTGCAACTGCCATTCGCACTGTGGTGGTGCTGCTGTTTTCCTGGCTTATGGTGTGGTTGGCGGGCTCGGCCAATACTTTGGGCTCGCTGAGCGTTAAAACCTGGGTGTTTTTAATACTTTCCGGGTTGGCTACCGGGGCGTCCTGGCTTTGCTATTTTAAAGCGCTGCAGCTTGGGGATGTAAACAAGGTTGTTCCTATAGATAAATCCTCTACCGTGTTAACCATTTTGCTGGCCTGTGCCTTTTTGGGCGAGGCGCTTACCTGGTTAAAGGCCTTGGCCCTTTTGCTTATTGGGGTTGGCACCTTTTTTATGGTAGAAAAAAAGCAAGCAGAGCCCGAAAGGCCAAAGGGCAGGGGTTGGCTTTGTTACGCGGTGCTTTCGGCCGTGTTTGCCAGCTTAACCTCTATTTTAGCTAAGGTGGGAATAACCGGGGTAGAATCTAACCTTGGCACCGCCCTAAGAACCGGCGTGGTGCTAATTATGGCTTGGTTTATGGTGCTTTTAAAGGGCAAACAAAAGGCAGTTTTGGTAATCTCGCGGCGCGAGCTTTTATTTATTTGCCTTTCGGGCATTGCAACGGGCGGCTCCTGGCTTTGCTACTACAAGGCGCTGCAGCAGGGCCCTGCCAGCGTGGTGGTGCCAATAGATAAATTAAGCATTTTGGTTTCTATTGCTTTTTCGGCCGTCTTATTTCACGAAAAGCTTACCAAAAAAGCGGCTGTTGGCCTGTTGTTACTTGTTGCCGGCACCTTAGTGCTGCTCATTTAAATTTGCCGGTTTTGTGCGGCTAATTTAGGGCGAAAAAGCAAAATTTTTCTTTTTGGTGCAGCGCTTTTAAAAGTAATTTTCGCCGTCTCATTCGCGGTGCCAAGCTTACTTAAATAAGCCGAATATTACAGCAAAGCAATAGAACGCGCCGTAAGGCAATAGAACTGAAAAAAGCAATTGCAAAACGCAATTGCTTTTTTCGTGTGATGGGTGTTCAAAAAAGAACTGCCATCAAATCTACTCATTAAGGTGCACAATACCTTGAATTTCGAGACTTCTTCCTATCTTGTGTAAACCTGTGAAATGGTATAGAATAGAAATATCATTTTGGAGGTTAAAAATATGCCAAGGTACAAAGACAGCCCGGAGGTACGGGCAGCGAAAAAAGAGAGAAAAGAAAAACTTCGAGAATTTTTATCACTGCTTGATGTAGAGGACATGAGCGACTTGCGGTCGGTGTTCAAAGAAATGGTGGGAGAAGTCCTCGAAAACGGACTCGAAGCGGAACTCGACGACGAGCTTGGGTACAGTAGGTACGATTACCGCAACAAGGAAACCGAAAACAGCCGCAACGGACACAGCCGAAAAACAATGAAAACCAGCGCAGGAGATTTAGAAATAGCCGTGCCGCGCGACCGAAATGGTGAATTTGAACCACGGCTTGTAAAAAAGAACGAAACAACACTCAGCGGGGATATAGAAGAAAAAATCATATCTATGTACGCTAAGGGCATGACTACCAACGATATATCTGCACACATTGAGGATATCTATGGTTTAGAGGTATCGGACAGCCTTGTGAGCCGAATTACGGATAAAATTCTGCCGGTGGTAAAAGAATGGCAGCAGCGACCGCTTGAGAGCATTTATGCCGTAGTATTTATGGACGCCATACATTACAATGTTCGGTGTGAAGGGCGCATTGTGAAAAAAGCCGTATACATAGCGATAGGAATCAATATGGACGGAATCAAAGAAGTTCTCGGAATGTAGGTAGGCGAAAATGAAAGTGCAAAATACTGGCTTTCTATTCTGAACGGGCTGAAAAACCGCGGGGTGGATGACATACTAATCACCTGCATTGACGGTCTTACCGGATTTCCCGAAGCCATATCTGCGGTATACCCGAAAACCGAGGTTCAGCAGTGCATAATTCATCAAATACGAAACAGTACGAAGTATGTTTCATACAAGGATATTAAGGCACTTATGGCGGATTTAAAAAAGGTTTACGGAGCCGTGGATGAAGAAACAGCGCTTTATGAGCTTGAGAATTTTGCCGCAAAATGGGACGCTAAATACCCGAAAATTTCGGTGCCTTGGCGAGCACACTGGGCGGAGCTTTCCACCTATTTCAAGTATCCGCAGTCGGTCAGAACGCTCATCTACACCACTAATGCAATCGAGAATTTCAATCGCCAGTTGCGTAAGGTAACAAAAAGCAAAGCAGTATTTCCGAACGATGACAGCCTTTTAAAAATGCTTTATCTCGCCCAAATGGATATTACCCGAAAATGGACCGGCAGACGCCGTGATTGGGGCGAAATTCATTCGCAACTGGAAATTTTCTTTGCGGACAGACTGCCGCAGTAGCAGAAATACCCGTCGCCTGTCAAGGGTAAAATGAACGGCTGCCGTAAACAGTCGCCCTTGACATACCCCGTTATTTCTGCTAATATGCAATTATGGGCGGTAAGCCGATCCTCGACTTTCCCGCCCGATCACCATTCTGTATTTTATGCCATTTTCCGTGTTTACACAAATCATGAAAAAAAGCCGCCGAGATTGCATTTACGCTTTGCAACGCTAAAGCGGCGTTCTACTTCCACACGTTCACATTCGTCAATATAATTTTGTTTTAAGTCGGGTAGCTCATCTTTTTTCGGTCTACCGAGTGCCGGTCCGGATAACCGAATTCCGTGTTCTTTGCAAAAATTCAAATGATCACGGTTGCGGTAAATTTTATCGGCGAGAACCCGAGTAGGATAATGACCGGTTCTTTCTCGGTATTTTTCTATAGTCTTCTCAAAGTTCCGGCTTGCTTTTGCATAAGACATATCCTTTGCGCCTGTAGCAAGACTGCTTCTTTGAATATTTCTCCGATATTTTTGATGAATTTTACCGTTATCTGTGTTATACTGTTTTTCACAAGAGTATGCCTCCTTAGTGTTTTGGTCGTTCAACCTTATTAAAACACTTTTTGGCATACTTTATTTACAGTCTTCAAATTTTATAAATACGGTTTCGTTTCAAATACTCGCTCGGAGTAAAGCCTGTTTTTTCCTTGAAAAGGCGACAAAAATGATACTGATTTGAAAAACCGCATTCCTCTGCCACCGCGCCGATATTTAAAAATCCGTCGGATAAAAGCTGTTTTGCCTTGTTTATGCGTATATCCACAATAAACTGCTTCGGCGTGGTTTTATATGTTTCGGTGAAGATTTTTCTGAAATAAACCTCGCTGATATTGCATTGCTCGGCTAACTCTGCGTTTGAAAGCTTGGGATTTTGATAGTTGCTTTCGATATACCTTATCGCAGGCAAAATCACATTATGCACCGAGCTTTCGGTTGAAAGTCGGTGAAGTATATTATAAAATATGCTCATCATTTTAGCTCTGTTTTCCTCAAAAAGGGACAGAGCTTTCATTTTTTCAAAATCTTTTATATATGTATCGGAGCTTTGAATAGGTAAAGATATTACTTCGTCACATAAAAAATCTTTGCAATCAAAGTTAATAACGGGAAATATTCCGCTTTTATTGCCGTAAAGTGAATAGCTCCTACCTTTAGGAAGAATAACCGCGTGCTTTTCGTCGGAGACAGCTTGGTTTCCGCCCATTTCATAGGTTATTTTTCCTTCATAGCAAAAGGAAAGACCGTAGCTTTTCCTGTTTCGTATTTCTTCTTTTCTCCCCCTGGGAGAAGAAACGGTAAACAGTTGCTTAATATCAGTGACGGTGATTTTATTAAGCGTATTCATAAGGTATCCGCTCCAAATGCTTGTTTTTATTTATTATAAACTCTTTACTTAAAAAAAGCAATTAAAATATCCAAAAGAGTATCAAAAACATCAAAATAGTATCGTTTTACGCATTGTGAAAATGAAACGCTTTATTTATAATAAAGAAAAAGCTTAAGGAGCTGAGAATATGGAATTCAAAGGAAAAACAGCAATATCAACAGGCGCGGCGTCCGGTATGGGGCTTTTGTTTTCACAGAACTGGGCGGAGTTGGGCGGCAATGTCGTTATGTGCGATGTAAACGAGAAGGCACTTAACGAAAAGGTTGAGGAAATCAATTCAAAAAACGGCGGCAGGGCGATCGGCGTAATCTGTGATGTGCGCGATTATGCACAGGTATGCAATTCAAGGGATAAGGCTGTCCAAGTTTTCGGAAGCATTGATATAATGTGCAACTTTGCGGGCGGCACGGCTGTGCGTATGCAAAAGGTTGACAGAAGTAAATATCCCGAATTTCCCGACGTTCCGATAGATGTTTACGATTGGGGAATTGATGTTAATTTAAAGGGTCCCTTTTATTTCGCCCACGCGGTATTAAAGCAGGTGCGTGAACAAAAAAGCGGACTTATAATTAATATCGGTTCAATATCAGGCGCAGAAGGCGACGGTTACGGTGTAGAATATCCGACCTCTAAGGCGGGACTTATGTACGGACTTACAAAATCGCTGGCGCAATACGGTTCAAAATACGGTGTGCGCTGCGTGTGCGTGTCACCCGGTCCCGTGCTCACCCGTGCGGCAATGGCAAATATGCACACACTCTTAGGCAGAGCCGCCGAGCCGCAGGAGATAATTGATTTGATTCTCTTTATCGCTTCGGATAAGGGTCAGTTTATAAACGGTGAAAACATTATGATAGATGGCGGGAGAAATGCCGCAGGAAGGAACTGCTGATGGACAAAAAAAGCTTTTTCAACAATGATAAAGCCACTCTTACGGTTATGGTTCAGGCTGATAACCCCGATAGAATTAAGGAACTTATGGATCAATCCGTACCCGAGGGAGCGGAAGCGTTCGGTATTCAGTTTGAGCAGATGCTTCCCGAATACAGAACCCCCGAGGTTTACCGCGATTTATTCAGCTATGCTAAGAGCAGACCGTCGTATGTCACCAATTACCGTGGCACGCAAAACAATGGAAAAAGTGATGACGAGCTTGGCGACGAGCTTGTAGAGCTTGCTGAATGCGGTGCGGATTTATGCGATATTATGGGGGATTATTTTGATAAGCAGCCCGATGAGGTCGCGGTAGATGAAAACGCGATAAACAAGCAGATTGAGCTGATTAACAGAATTCACGAAAAGGGCGCAAGGGTGCTTATGTCCTCTCATGTCATGAAATACACCCCCGCCGAAAGGGTGCTTGAAATCGCACTTGAGCACAAACGCAGGGGAGCGGATATTTCCAAAATAGTGACGGGTGCCGATACTGTAGAGCAGGAGCTCGAAAACCTTAAAATAATAAATATGCTGAAAGAAAAATTGGGCATACCCTTCTTGTTCCTTTGCAACAACAGGTGTAAGCTTTTAAGAAGAATAGGCGGAGAAATAGGCTCTTGTATGTACCTTTGCGTATACGAGCACGACGCCATGGCAACCCCCGCTCAACCCCTTTTAAGCGATGTAAAGCTTATAAGGTATTTATTAAACAAATAATTTTTTAAGGAGAGATTATTACGAAATTCGATTTCACTTCTCGGAAGACAGGGAACAAACAACGAAAACGCCAACCTTATATGCTTCCTTGCAAGTGATGACGCAAGCTATATCGTAGGTCAAAACATACAAATAGACGGTGGCAGAAAAAAGATATAACAGCTTTAGAAATCGCTGTTTTTCCGTACCTCTTTCGGAGTAACGCCCATATGGGATTTTAATATCCTCCTGAAATGCGAAGCCGAGCTAAGCCCTATTAAGGCGCTTATTTCCTCAACGGTTTTGTCGGTGGTTAAAAGATATTCAATACCCTTTTTGCACTTGGCATTAAGCCGATAGTCATTCGGAGTACAGCCGACCTTTTCCTTAAACAGTATATAAAGATACGGCTCACTAACAGTACATTCCCTTGCGACATCGGCAACAGAGCAGTTGGTGTGGCTTGCGATGTATTTCTTGGCATTTTTTACAATTTCGTCCTTTTTTGAGACGGGCTCACTTTGCCTTAAATAAGGGATGATTTTTGACAGAGCGCCGTAAAAAAGGCTTAGGGTTTCACAGCTTAAGGAGCTTCCCTCGGTTGGGATTTTTAAAATCCAATTTTTAAGCTCGCTGTCACAGTTTATAACCTGAAGATTAAAATTCAATTTTTCCTTAGCTTCAATATCTGAAAAGCCGTAGGATAGAAATTCTATTTCATCATCTCCGTACCAATAGGACTGATAGGGAAGATTCACGGGTATAAAAAATATATCCCCCTCGTTTATTTTTATGGCGCTGTGCTTAGATACTATTTTAGCCCTTCCTTTCAGCATATAGGCGATATAGTTCATGGGCGAGCCTTTTCGGTTATCGGTATAATGGTGCTTTTCAAAATGAATTCTGTAAAAATAAAAATGATCGGATAAAAAACTGATATTCATTGCATACACCCCTCAAATTATTATAGAATCATACCCTTTTATTATATTATATTGTATTGCTTTAAAAAGTCAATTCAAATATAATAAAGATAAAATATTATGTACGGAGGTTATAAAATGATGGTTAAGCAAATTGTATTCACAAAGCCCGGCACTGCAGAGCTCCTTGAAAAAGAGATTGAGGCTCCTAAGGCAAACGAGGTTCAGGTAAGGCTTGCGGTTTCTACAATCAGCAGCGGAACGGAAAGGGCAAATCTTATAGGCGACCCTAATGTAAATACTAACAGCGGGGGCGCTGTGGTATTCCCAAGGGTTTTAGGCTACAGCTCTTCAGGAGTTGTTGAGGCTGTGGGCGAAAACGTTTCCGATTTCAAGATCGGCGACAGGGTTGCAATGTCCTGGACTACCCATACGCAGGTTTTAAATGTCAATCGGGATTGTGTATATAAGCTGCCCGATAATGTCTCGTTTAAAGACGGCGCATTATTACATATCAGTATTTTCCCGCTTGCGGCTATAAGAAAGTGCCGTCTTGAAATCGGTGAATCCGCAATCGTCATGGGTATGGGCGTTTTGGGTCTTGTTGCGATACCGCTCTTAAAGGCGGCGGGCGCAGTTCCTGTTATCGCGGTTGACCCTGTTCCAGAAAAGCGGGAAAAGGCGCTCTCGGTCGGTGCGGATTATGCTTTAGACCCGTTTAACCCTGATTTTGCAAAACAAGTAAAGGAATTGACAAACGGCGGCGCCAAGGTAGGCATTGAGGTTACGGGCATAGGCGCAGGTCTTGACGGCATACTTGACTGTATGGCGCGTTTCGGCAGAGTGGCGCTTTTAGGCTGTACCAGAAATAAGGATTTCACGATTGACTATTACCGTAAGGTTCACGGTCCGGGAATCACCCTTGTGGGCGCACATACTCAGGCAAGACCGCAGTTTGAATCGCATGACGGTTGGTGGACTCAAAGGGACGATATAGCTACTACCCTTAAGCTTACCGAAATGGGCAGAATCAAGCTTTCGGATATGATCGATGAAATTCATTCACCTGTTGAAGCACCCGAGGTTTATACCCGTCTTGCCAATGAAAAATCCTTCCCGATGGTTCAGTTTGATTGGAGGAAGCTATAATGAAAAGAATTAAAATAGCCCAGATAGGCGCAGGCCATGATCATGCTACGGCTGCAATTCAAACTTTAAAGCTTTTAGATAAAGCGGGTATTTACGAGCTTGTGGGCTATTGCGTAGTACCCGAGGACAGCGGCAATATTCCTGCAAATTCGTATGAAGGGAATAAGGATTCTTATAAAGATGTTAAACAGATGTCTTTAGAGGAAATTTTAAATTACAAGGGACTTGATGCGGTTGCAATCGAAACCGAGGACAGGGCACTTACAAAATACGCACTTATGGCGGCTGAAAAAGGCTTACATATTCAAATGGATAAGCCCGGCGGAATTGACGGCGATGAATTTGACAGGCTTATCGACGCAGTTGAATCAAAAAAGCTTGTTTTCCATACAGGATATATGTATCGGTACAATCCAGCTGTATTAAACCTTAAGCAGGATATCGCCGAGGGTAAGCTGGGCGATATTATATCAGTGGAAGCACAAATGAACTGTATGCACGGTATTGAAAAGCGCAACTGGCTTGGCAATTATCCGGGCGGGATGCTTTACTTTTTAGGCTGTCATATGGTAGATTTGGTTTATTCGATTATGGGTGAGCCGGAGGAAATAATTCCGCTAAGCTGTTCATCAGGTCTTGACGGCACTACCGCAAAGGATTTCGGTATGGCGGTATTTAAATACAAAAACGGAGTCTCATTTGCCAAAAGCACCGCTGTGGAGATAGGCGGCTTTGAACGCAGACAGCTTGTGGTTGTAGGCACAAAGGGTACGGTTGAGCTTTGCCCGTTTGAATGGTTATCTAACGGGCGAAAGGATGTATGTTCCCCGCAGATTACCGAAGTGAGAGAGGCTTTCTCAGGAAATTGGTACCAAAAAGGAGAGCGTCACTTTTCCCCCGAACACGGCAGATATGACGGTATGTTCCGTGCCTTTGCCGATTATGTTAACGGCGTAAAGACAAATCCTTACACCTATGAATACGAAAGAAAATTACATAAAATATTATTGAAAGCGTGCGGTGAATAATGATGAAAGCAATATTCGTAAATGACGACAGAAGTTTAAGATGGGACAATGTGCCGGATCCGATTTTAGGCAATGACGACTGCCTTGTAAAAATTGAGGCGGCGGCGCTCAACCGTGCGGACTTAATGCAGAGAGAGGGAGATTATCCTCCTCCTGCCGGCTGTCCCGAATGGATGGGACTCGAAATAGCGGGCACTATAGTTGAAATAGCTGACGGCGCAAAGGAAAAATCCGACTGGAAGGTTGGGGATAAGGTCTGCGCTTTGCTTGGCGGCGGCGGATATGCCCAGTACGCCAATGTAAAGTACGATATGCTTATGCCCGTGCCGAAAAACTGCTCTATGGTAGAGGCGGCGGCAATTCCCGAAGCTTTTGCGACTGCATACCTGAACCTCTTTATTGAGGGCGGTATTAAAGAGGGCAACACCCTTTTGATGAACGCGGGCGCAAGCGGTCTTGCAAGCGTCATTATTCCTATGGCTAAGGCATTCGGTGTTAGAGTTATCACCACGGTTTTAACCGATGAAATCGCCGCGAATATAAAGCATTTAAACGCCGACAGAGTGGTTGTAACCACTAAAGAAGACATTGTGGAAGTGCTTAAAGAAGAATTAGAAAACGGTCACGGAGTTGATGTTGCTATTGACTGCTTAGGCGGCGAGGTAATGGGTAAATGTATCCATTATTTAACCCACGGCGCGCGCTGGATTATGATAGCCGCCCTTGCGGGACAGAAAACCGAAATTGACCTTAAAAACATATATGTAAGGAATGTTCGCATTGTGGGCAGTACCCTCCGTTCAAGAACACCCGAAACAAAGGCGCAGATTTTAGCAAGCCTTGTACGCGATGTATGGCCTAAGGTTGAAACAGGAGAGGTTAAGCCAACGATCTACAAGGTTCTCCCCATAACCGAGGCAGAGGCGGCACACGATATTCTTTATCGCGGCGAGAATGTTGGAAAGGTTGTATTGACGGTAGAATGATAGATATAATTCCAATAGATTACGGAAAATCGGTCTTACCTGAAAGTTGGATATTTGAAAATGGGGCGGAAAATAAACTCCTCCCGATCGTCTTTAGGGTATATTTAATTAAAACCGAGAACCGTCTTATTTTGGCTGACGCGGGCTGTGAAACAATGCCCGGATTTGTTATGACCGATTTTATCGGCCCTGTAAAGGCGCTCCGAAATATCGGTGTAAAAGCGGATGAAATAACCGATTTAATGATTACCCACGCACACCATGACCATATTGAATGTGCAAAATATTTTAAAAACGCCGTTATTTATATCCAAAAGGACGAGTATGAGGCGGGGAAAGGCTATTTGCCTGAGAACTTAAACATTCTCACCTTTGATGAGGAAATGCAGATTTGCGACGGCATAAAGGCTGTTAAAATCGGCGGTCATTCCAAGGGGTCGTCCATTGTTGAAATTACAGATTCAGGCAAAAAGTATATCATTGCAGGCGACGAATGTATAAGGGGGATTGCCTTACAAAGCAGATTCCTACAGGCAGTTCATACAACCCCGAAAAAAGCCGTGATTTCGTTAAAAAATACGGCAATGGCGAATATACGGTTCTCTTGTGTCACGATGAATAGGTTTGATATAAAGATTTAATATATGTTTTTGGCGTTTTCGCAGTTACCCATGCAAAATATTGGGCTCAGTTTCCAACTCTTAAGGAAAAGCTTCAAGAATACCATGCCGAGCTTTGCAAAAAACTTACCGATTTCGGCGCATAGGTTACCGATTTCGGCGCATAGGTTACCGACTTCGGCATTATTGACAGTGAAAGAAAGGGTTATGAGCTGCTGCCGAGTTTGAAGGCTGCGGATTGCAATGTCTGGTTCTGCAATATGATTACATATGCCACATCATCGGTTTTTGCTCCCATTATGCGCAATGCAGACCGTCCGGTTGTGCTTACCGCTCTTCAACCTCTTAATGCTTTGGATTATACTAAGGCCAACACCCCTATGCAACTTGAAAACAACTGCATATGCTCTATTCCCGAATATGTGGGAGTTGCAAACCGTCTCGGAAAGAAAATCAGCGATGTAATGATCGGCACCTTAAACGGCAATGAAAAAGCCGATAAGGACCTTTTGCAGTGGTGCAAAATTGCCGCCGTATTGCGAGCTCTGCACGGTGCACGTATAGGTCTTATGGGACATGTGCTTGAAGCCATGTACGCTATGCACACCGACCCGACGGCGGTTTTGCTTGTTTTATTTCTTGTCTTTGAAAGAAATACGATAGTAAACGCCTTAAAAAAGGGAACGGTTCTATCTGCTGCCTGCGGAATTTGTAACGGTGCTACAAATTATTTGGTTATGGTGATTATAGCCGCGGTTGCGTCTTCTGTATTTTTCCCCGTGCTTTCGGCGGGTCAGCTAATACTAACATTTATTATTTCTGTGACATTATACAGAGAAGAATTTATTCCCCGGCAAATTGCGGGACTTGTCTGCGGGCTTGTGTCGCTTATTCTGCTTAATATATAGGTGATAGATATGAAAATCGAGGAAATAGACAGCAATTTAAAAATTAAAACCGAGCTTTCCGTAAAGGATATTGCTTGGTATGACGCAAAAGATGAAATATTCGTAAAATACGGTACCGTAGAATCGGACGAGGATTATCTGCGTATGCCGAGGACGGTGGCACAGTCTGTAAGCGAAGGTGTAGCGGCTCTTTGCGATAATACCGCAGGAGTCAGAATAAGATTTTGTACTGATTCGCCATATATTGCAATAAAGGCGGTTTTTCCTTATCTTTGCCGTTTTCCGCATATGCCGCTGAGCGGTACCGGCGGGTTTGACCTATATAAAGAGGTAGGCGGTCGGCAGTCCTTTGTCGGAGCGTATATACCGCCTGTTGAAAAAGATAAAGGCTTTGAGGGGATCGTATACACCGATAATACATCAGGCAGAAAAGTTAATTATATTCTAAATTTTCCTGCCTACAACCCGGTTACAAAGCTGTATATCGGAATAAAAGAGGGGAGTAAAACTGAAACGCCGGACGTATATTTTAATGAAAAACCGGTTGTATTCTACGGCTCCTCTATTACGCAGGGCGGATGTGCCTCAAGACCGGGAAATATTTATCAGAATTTTCTGTCCCGCGCGCTTAATATGGATTATTTATGTTTGGGATTTTCGGGAAATGCCAAGGGCGAAAAGGAAATAGCGGAGTATATGGCAAAGCTCCATATGTGCGCCTTTGTTTCGGATTACGACCATAATGCTCCTGATTCCGAGCACCTCAGAAATACCCATTTTGCATTGTATGAGGCGATAAGGAATAAAAATCCCGAGCTGCCGTATATTATGATAACCCACCCGAGCAAGGGAATAAACGAGCCTGTAAACCGCCGAAAAATAATCATGGAAAGCTATTTAAAAGCCCTTGATAAAGGGGATAAAAATGTTTATTATATTGACGGTGACTCCTTATTTGCGGGATATGAATATGACAGCTGTACGGTGGACGGCTGCCACCCTAACGATTTAGGCTTTTACCGTATGGCGCAGGGGATTTTGCCGATACTGAAAGAAATCTTGTATTGGCGCTGATAGCTTTAAATAATCGGAGGACTTAAAATGTATAGAATTACAGTTCCGTTAACGAATAGCAATATTAAGAGAAACGATCGTGAACGCACGCTTGAAGAATTAAGGAAATTTGACGCAGAACGCGTATTCTTAGCGTTGGATCGGTATGAGCTTGATACCGATAAGCGCAGAAGCGTAATTTCTGACCTTGAGGATAACTGTCGCTTTTTTAAAGAAAAAGGCTTTGAGGTAGGCGCTTGGATTTGGACCTTCTGGGTTAAAGATAATAAGGATTTCAAAAATATGCGTTCTATAAACGGAACGGAAATCAAAGAATCTATGTGTCCTAAAGATGAAAATTTTGTAAGGTTTGCGGCTGACTACATAAAGGACATTGCAAAGACCGGCGTGGACCTTATTCAGTTCGACGACGACTTTCGCTACGGAATTTTGAGCGATTCTCCCGCCTGTCTTTGCGATAACCACATTGCGGAAATAAACCGTATTACGGGTGAAAATTCTACCCGTGAGGAATTGGCAAAGCATATTGTTTCGGGTGGGAAGAATAAATACCGTGACGCGTATTTGAAAGCGAACGGCGACGCTTTTAGAAATTTTGCGGCAGAAATCAGAAAAGCCGTCGATGAAGTTAATTCGAATATAAGAATCGGAGCTTGCTCCTGTATGACCTCGTGGGATATTGACGGAACGAATGCGGCGGAGCTTGCAAAAATACTGGCAGGAAACACACAGCCCTTTGTACGGCTTATCGGCGCTCCTTATTGGGCTGTTTCACAGAGCTGGGGAAATAGCCTGCAGGATGTTGTTGAGCTTGAAAGAATGGAAAGCTCCTGGACAAGAAAGGATAATATTGAAATATTCGCAGAGGGCGACGCTTATCCGAGACCGAGAACCCGCTGCCCCGCAAGCTATCTTGAGGGCTTTGATACGGCAATTAGGGCGTCGGGCTGTACCGACGGTATTCTGAAATACGGAATAGACTATATTTCAAATGCGGATTATGAAACAGGCTATGCGAAATTTCACGAACGCAACCGCGGTATATATACAAAAATTGATGAGATGTTCGGCGATAAAACCTGTTGTGGAGTGCGTGTTTACGAGTCTATGAACAAGCTGTCTGATATGGTAATGCCGACAGCGGTAAATGGATCGGTCAATATAGAAAATCTATTTTTCTCAAAAGCCGCAAGAACTCTTGCCTATAATACGATTCCCACAGTATATGAGGGTAAGGGTGTTTGCGGGATAGTATTTGACGAAAATGCGCGCAATTTGCCCTTGGAAGCTCTCGAAAACGGTTTGATTATTGATATTGCCGCCGCCGAAATTCTTGCCGCACGGGGAATTGATGTGGGTATTGAATCTATAGGTGCGGTATTGATAAGCGGAGAGTCTGAACATTTTACGTATAATAACAATCATATACTGACAAACGGTATTCCGATTAATGATATAAAGCTTAAGCCGAATGCCGAGATTTTAAGCGATACAAATACATCGGCAGGCGTTATTCCTATGTCTTACCGTTACAAAAACCCGGACGGCAACAGATTTTTGGTGCTTAACGTTAATACAAGATCAGAGGCAAGCAATGTATTAAAGCACTATGCGCGTAGCCGCCAGTATGCCGAAAATATTCCGTGGCTTTCGGGTAATAAGTTGCCCGCTTATGTGTACGGAAATCCGGCACTCTATATTATTGCTAAGAAAAATGACAGTTCAATGGCTGTCGGTCTTTGGAATTTCTTTGCGGATACTGCAATCGATCCGGTCGTAGAGCTTGACGGCGAATACAGCGGAATTGAGTTTTTAAAGACTAACGGCAAGCTTGATAAAAACAAGGTTTATTTAAGCGATATTCCGCCTTTTGGATTTGTAGGGTTTGAAGTTAAAATCTAAATTCGTAAAAACGGTAGGTTAATATGAAAAAGCTAAATATCGAAGTCCTTTCCAATAAGCGCAAGGCAAAGATTTATTTTTATAATACAATTTAAGAGAAAGAATACGCTTACCGTTTATTTGTCGGTTTATGCTAATGAAGGCTAAAATAAAAGAGATTTTCAATTCATTTTATTAATATGTATTCCATTGGCAACTTCAGAGGGAAAAAGGAGTCTTTTATATGTCTGCAAATATACAATATCCATTACTGTTAAAGCCCGTTATAAAGGATTACCTTTGGGGCGGAACACGCCTTTTGACAGGGAAGTAAAGAAAGAGAATGAAAATCCGAGCGTTGGAGTTATCCTGTGTGCAAGTAAAGATGATGAGGTCGTAGAATTTGCTTTGAGCCGCAGCTTGTTACCTACAATGGTTTATGAGTATAATCTAAAGCTCATAGATAAAGCGCTATTGCAGAAAAAGCTGAAGGAATATATGGAACTGGCACAGTCATCCGAAGACCGAGAGTAACAGGGAAATTGGTCTTGCGTATGATTATAATCGCATTGGCAATTTTAGAGTGAGGAGGCTTTTAAAAGTCCGATATAGAAGCATAAAAAATACCTGCTGTAGAGAGTGCGTAACCGTCTAAAAAGTCAGTACCTAAACACCGTGAGATATTGAAAGTGACATCAAATTAACTGAAATACAAAGCCTAATTAATGTAAGAGCAAATGTGTATGCAGAAGTAAGCGCAAGAATAATCGTACCTGATATTCTCGACCATCCATTCGTATCCTTTGCGGACAAGCTCTTCTTGCGAGGTGCAATCCTTTGCAAGCTCATCAAAGAATTTTTCGTCCGCAATGCTCCAAGCGGCAGTCTGTCCGTTAGCCAATCCGCTTTGTTTTGAAAATGTAAATTCCCACACAGTAAATCCCATTGAAGCGAGCAACACAGCCAAAGTGATTGAAAATACTATTTTCGTCACAAAACGGTTGGGTTGCTTTTTCGTTCACAAAGAATATAGAGGTACGATAGGTAAGTAGTCCCAAAGCCTCTTCATGAGTAATATATTTGCTATTGTGCATTCATCTTGTACGAAAACGCTTTTTCACTCGGCAGAATTTTCGAGCGTTGGCAGTTACTGTCAAGCATCAAAATTACCGCCTCATTATCATCAACATCAACTACTATTGCTCGAATTTTTTTGATTCTCAAAATTTCATAAGCCCATTTTCTGCGATGCCCTGAAATAACTTCGTACCTACCGTCTGCTTTATTACGGACAATAATTGGGCTTAACAAACCATTGGCTTGGATACTGGATACAAGTTCCGACATATCCGCATCATCGAAAACATGGTAGGGGTGGTTAGGGAAACTGTCTATTAAGTCAACATTAATATCCTGTTCGCCAACGATAATTTTTTCTTCCATTTAAAATCCTTTCCAAAAGTTCGGTAAAAGAAAAAACCGAACTTTCTTACAAAAATATTTGTAAGAAAATTCGGTCTTTTGTAATTGCTCAAAATTTTGTCGGGTTCAAGACTATTAGGTACGGCAAAATCAAAAAATCGTTACCGTAAAATCAATCGCCTTGAAATTACCCCTAAAAGCACCGAAAGCCCTTGAAAAATCAAGAGCTTTCACATGCTGTTCCATATTGAACAAGATTTATGGTGCGCCGGAAGGGATTCGAACCCCCGACCTTTTGGTTCGTAGCCAAACACTCTATCCAACTGAGCTACCGGCGCTTATGTAATTGTAAAATGGTGACCCGGACGAGAATCGAACTCGTGTTACCGCCGTGAAAGGGCGGTGTCTTAACCGCTTGACCACCGGGCCGAATTGGTAGCGGCAGTCGGATTTGAACCAACGACACTTCGG
>JABLTL010187648.1_pt1 | contig 27172 bp, 30 predicted proteins | sample 7160151 | NCBI WGS metagenome assembly JABLTL01 (sample SAMN14651223, study PRJNA627086) | human gut metagenome | isolation source: feces | host: Homo sapiens
AGAACTGCTGCTGGCCCGGATGCAGCCCGGCGACGCGCTGCTGGTCAAGGCCAGCCGGGGCATGGCGCTGGAAAAAGTGCTCGAAATCTTTTACAATGAGCAAAAATAAAAAGAAATATCAATTGTTGATGGCCCGCCGGTCTTCCTCTGCCATGTTCTCGCTCAGTTTCGGGAGACTGATCTCTCCCAGCCTTGTAATATCCGCCATATCCATCATCCTTTCTGGCGTCACACCGCAGGGCCCACGCTCCCGCGGTTGCTTATACCCAAGCGGTCTGGTGCCGTGGCCCTATCTGCCAAGGGCCATCCTCCCTCTGTCGCTTGCAGCGACATCTCCCTCCGGCCGGAGGGAGTCTTTCCTATTAGGGGAGCTGGCGCGTCAGCGCCTGAGAGGTCCTGCCGGGCCAGTGCTCCATCGTGGAAGCATCACACAGCAATAACTGAGAGGTTACGCCCCCGCCACCCGGTTGCCCCGGCTGGCCGCAAAGGTAAATGCAATGCTCCGCACCGCGATCTGCCCCGTGCCGGAGATCCGCAGCCGCATGGTGTCGTGCCGGGCCGGTACAAAGGGCAGGTTCACCCGCACCCAGCGGTTCAGCACGGCTGCGTCTCCCAGCGTCTCCCAGGCCCCGCCGTCGTAGCTGGCCTGTACCCGTACCACGCTGTAGGCCAGCGCGTCCACCCGCAGCGTCACCCGGCTCACATATTTGTCGTCCGGACCCGTCAGCCCAATGTCTCCCGTTGTGGCGGTAAAGTCTACTTTTTTCTCTACCGCTGCCCGGGCTTCGTCGGTGTCCCGGTCGCTCTCCCGGCCCGGCTCTGCGGCCCATAGTGCTTCTCCGTCCCACAGGTAGAGCTGCTGCCGGGTGGAGCACATCTCCCAGCCCGCCGTGTCCGGCCCATCCCCGGTGTCTTCCTCGTGCCACAGCTTCCGCTCCGTGTCGTATACCATCAGCCGTGCCCGGGCTCCGGTGTCCTGCGGCACCCGGGTGTACAGGTAGTACCGCGCATCCAGCGCCGCCCCTGCCGCGTACCGCACGTTCATCAGGCTCGTCCGGTCCAGCATGGTGGAAACATTCACCGGCAAACTCCCGTCCCAGGCCATCACGCCCTCGCAGCTCAGGTAGTACAGCGTTTCGTTGATCACGCTCAGGCTCCGGCTGGCCCCTCGGGCCACGCCCCGGCACTGGGTGCTCACCACCTGATAGTCCGCCGGGCGGCTGCCATAGATTTTGTGGATCGTGTTTTCTTTAAAAAACAGCACATATCCCATGCAGGTGGCCGCCCCGGTAAAGCTGCCCTCGCTGCCCACCGTCACCGCGTAGCTGTCGGAGGCAATGCCGTTGTAACAGTACCAGTTGGTCGGGTCGCCCTGCTTGCAGCTGTAAATGATGTTTTCCTTGGAGTTGCAGCCCCACACCCGGTTGGCGTTCTCTGTCACATATTCCAGTTCCGGCACCCGCCGCTGGGCGGTCACGGCCGCCCCCTCAAAGGTCTTCACCTCACTGCCGTCCAGGCTGGTCCACCTGGTTTTCTCCGCCGTGACGGCAAACGTCCCAAAATAGGCCTTGCTCTCCTGTGCCGGAACGCCCGTCACCACCACGCTGTCCCCGTCCAGCTGCTCAATGTTCATCTCGCCGTTCACGTTTCCGGCCAGGTACGTTTCCACCTTGTCCGGGACGCCGCTCACCGTCATGGTGTCGCCTTTTGCAAAGCCCGCAGCCGCCAGCCCCGGCAGCGTCAGCCGCACATGATCCAGCTTGATCTCCACCCACTTCTCCATCTTGGCGTCGTACTGTTCCAGCACGCTCACATAGGCCCAGGGGGTTGCACCGTCGTTCACTTTCAAAAACAGCAGCCCGTCCTTGGGTTCTTCCGGCTCTTTGGCCCCGTACTCTTCCACCTCGTAGGTCTTGCCGCCCGCGTCGCAGGGGCTCACCGTAACGGTTCCCTCGCCCTGAGTCCAGCTGGCCCCCAGGTCTTCCAGCGCCCCGGTCTTGGTGTCAAAACTCTTGGCGTCCGGCCAGATGAGGATCTTGGTTCCCATCCCCACCATGATCTTTTCCGTGTCCGTCACCGCGTCGGTCAGTTCAAAGTAGGGTGTTCCCGCGCTGCCGTCCACGTCGTCCTGCACATAGGTCAGGGTGGTCCCGGTGCAGGTCAGCCGCCCGTTCAGGTGATACATTCCGTTGCAGTTGGCCAGTGCTCCCAGTTTCCGCCGGGGGTTCCGGGTCTGTAACGCCGGGTAGCCCTGGCTGGAGAAATTCATCTCCTCGGTAAACTCCGCCTCAGCGCAGGCGTAGCTCTCGTTCAGCCCGCCAAAGGCCGTCAGGATGCTCCGCCCGCTCTGCAGGCTGTATAAGCTCGGCAGGCTCATCTCAGTACCTCCATTTCGTCGCCATCCTGGGCAGGTAGTGCTGGCGGCACCACACTGCAAAGCCCTGCTGCGCCGTGTTCGCCAGCTGCATCTCGTTGGCATACCGCTCTGTTTCGCCCAGGGCCGCGTCCATCTGGGCGCACAGGTAGTGCGGGTAGTAGTCGTCGTAGGGCTCCGGGGCCAGCAGCTGGGCGTCCTGCCGCAGCAGTTCCTGCTCCGGGTCGTACAGCACGTCTGCCCCCACGTCCTCAAAGTCGGTGGTATCGCTCCGGCTCACCACTGCTCGCCGCAGCGCCGCGTCGCTCTGCCGCAGCCATAAGATTTTCAGCTCCCGGTCAAAGCTGTTGTTGGGCCGCATCGCGTCCGCCGTCGTGATCGCTTTCTCTACTGTCATAGCAAACCTCCGTATGAAAACACCCCCGGCACAGCGTAGCGCCGCCGGGCCGGGGGTCATCTGGTTTTCTTACTGCTGGGCTGCGGCAGCCTCTGCCTCCAGCTGCGCCATCTTCTGCGCCGCCATCGTGTCCTGCATCTGGCTGTGCTCCAGCACCTCGGCCACCTCAGGCGGCACATCCACGTCCACACCGCGCTGGATTTTGTAGTTTACGCCGTTCACGCCCACAAACACATCGTCCTTGTACCGGCCGTTGTCCTTAAACAGGTGGATGCGCACCGTCTTCTTTTTTGCTTCTGCCATTTTAATCATCCTTTCATCTCAAGCTCCCCTTTCAAGGGGAGCTGTCTGCGCAGCAGACTGAGAGGTCCTGCCGTGCCATTGCTCTATCGTGGAAGCAGTGAGAGGTTTTCAGTTTGCCGTCACGCTGCCGCTGAACTCGCCGCTCACGCTCTCAATGCGCACCATGTACTGCTCCACCAGGCGCTCGGCGGTCTGGGTGGCTTTCCAGCCCACGGAAGCACGCTGGTTCAGCGGGTCGTCGCCGTAGCCCAGCTGCTTCACGATGTGCTCCAGGCCGCCGCCCTCCAGTTCGGTGCGGCCGTAGGCGTGGGCCGCAATGATCAGGGTCGCAAACACGGCAAGGCCCGTGGGGCAGCCGTCGCCGGTCCATACCTTTGCCTCGCTGGATTCCACAAACCGGATGTTCCCGATCTTGCCGATCTCGCCCGTGTACATAGCCTCGGGGTCGGTGTACTTGTGCCAGTCCACCCACTTGGGGTCGTTCATCAGGTCGTAGGCCACATAGGGGTGCACAATGGCCACATAGCTGTCGCCAATGGGGTCGGCGTTCACGGCTTTCAGCATGGCTGCGGCCCGCATGCACAGCTTTACGGTCAGCTGGCTGGTCTTGTCCAGGCCTGCACGGCTCACCACAGCGGTCTCGGTGCCATCCGTCGCCACTTTGGGTGCATACAGCACGTTGGTGCCGCCCACCAGAATGTCCCGGGTCACGCTGTCCAGGGTGCGGCCCGCCTGGCTGGCCAGAATCTTGGTCGCCTGCAGCACGTTGTTGTCCAGCGCCGTAGTCTTCAGCACGTCGGTAATGGGCACCCAGCCGCCGTACTGGTGCACCTCTGCGGTGATGGTGCTCACTTTCAGGGCCTGGCCGTTGGGGGTCACGCCCTCGGTCAGGGGCGTGGTGGCCTTGGGCAGGCTGTCATATTTGCGGAACTCAATGGTCTTGCCGCCATTGGCCGGGATGGGGTACGGGTCGCCGAACTGGTTATGCACCAGCGCAGGCTCTGCCTGGTCCAGCAGCCGCTTCTCGTAGTAGGTCTTCATCTCGGCGGTCAGGCCGCTGCTGCCCGTGGTGTTCTGCAGCTGGGTGCTTGCATCCGCAAACAGCTGCAGGTCGAACATCATGTTCTTCATTTTCATTTTGTCATCCTCCTGTAAAAGAATTAAAAAGTCACTACCTGGCCGCGCAGCGCTGCCCGTTCCAGCTGCTCCCGCTCTTTTCGGGTCAGAGCGTTCACGTCGGTGTGGGTCTGGGCCGCGCCGCCGGGGCGGGTGCCGTTTTCACCGGGCCGGGTGCCCCGCTGGCGGATGCGTTCGGTCACGCCGTCCTCCACCTGCTTGGCCGTCCGGCTCTCGTTCTGGGCCATGATCTGGTCAAAGTACACAGCCCGGTATGCGTTGGACATCGAGACACCCAGACGCATCAGATTTGCGATCTCCGGGTTTGCCAGCGTCTGCTCCAGGTCAAACTCCGGGTACTGGGCTTTCAGCTGCTGGGCTTCCCGGTCCCACTCTGCATGGATACGGTCGATTTCCACCTGCCGCTGGGCCGCTTTCCGCTGGTCTTCCGCAAACTTTTCTGCGGCGGTCAGGCGTTTGTTCTCACTCTCCAGCTTGTCCATCTGCCGGGCGGTCGCTACGCTCACGCCCTTTTCCATGGCCAGCTTTTCAAAGTAGGCCTCGTCTTTCACCCGGCCGTTCTTCACGGCCTCGGTCAGCGCTTCCATGTCCTCCACGCCGTAGGCTTCGTGCAGCGCGTCCAGCAAGCCTCTCATCTGGGGGCTGTTTTCCAAAAGCTGTGCCGCCCGCTCCACCGCCTGCTGCATCAGCTCCTCGCTCTCGGCCTTGTATTCCCCCTGCATCAGCTCCCGGAACGCCTTTTTGTGCTCCTCCGGCGTCATCTGGGCCTTTTCTTTGCCCTCGCTGCCGTCACCCTCACCCGCAGGGCCATCACTCTCACGCCCTGCAGAACTTTCCTCGTCCTGCTCAGAGTTGTCCGTCTTGCCAAGGGTTCCCCCTTTGGGGGAGCTGTTGCCGTCAGGCGACTGAGAGGGCAAGCCCGCTCCTCGGGAGCCCGTCCGTTTCAGCACCCCACTGCACCGGGCAAGCCGCTCCTCCGCCGGACTCATGGCCGGTTCCACAATGCCGCTGCCGCCCTCGGCCCCGGCATCTCCGGTGCCGCCAGCGCTTCCACCGTCGCCACCGCCCTCTGCAAACAGCTGCAATTCCACCATTTTCTCCTGGCCATCCCTGCTCTTGTCCACAAAGTGCACATGATCCGGGTAGCGTTCCGCCAGCAGTGCCAGACCATTCTTGGCAAACTCCATGGCCGCCAGGTCGCTCTCGCAAATATTGCCTGTCAGCTTTACCGAGACGCGGGGGCCTGTGGGCTCCCGGTAAGCACAGCAGTCAGCTTCTTCACAGCCTGCCAGCATATACACCAGTGTCTCCATCAGCATGGATGCCCCGGCACACACAATGTCCTGCCCGGCAGGGGCATAACCCGCGTGGCCGTATGCTTCCAGTCTCCGCACCCGCGCCCCTGTGGGCAGGTCAAACTCCACATATTCCGCATAGATCATTCGCTCTTGCTCCTCTCTGTCGCAGGGCCCACAGCCTCACGACATATCAAACTTCTTCCGTCCTGCTCAGAGTCTTCCGTCCTGCCAAGGGTTCCCCTGATAGGGGAGCTGGCAATGCGTAGCGTTGACTGAGAGGTTTTCATCGGTTCGGGTTGTTCACATTCATGGCTCTTCTGGCTGCCTGGGTAGCCAGGCTGCTGTCTGCCTCGCCCACCGCAGCTCCCAGGCTGTTGGTGGTCGTCTTCTCGTCGGTAGTCCCGCCGCTTCCGCCGCCTGTACTGCCTGCGGCCTGGGCAGCCGCTCCGGCCGCATCGCTCATATTCGTCCCGTTCTGCATGTCAATGATGGCACTCAGCTTCTGCAGCTGCTCCATGGCCTGCTGCAACTGCTGGTAGAGCGTGCCGTTCTGCTGCACCCGCTCTCGCACTTTCTCAATGCCCTCAAAGTCCATCATGTCCAGCACCGCCAGCGCTGCATCCGCGTTGGCCGGGGCAAAAAGCCCCATCTGGTAGCACTCCTTGGCCGTCTCGTTCTGGGAAAGGCGGCTGAACGTGCTCTTCTTCGCTGCACATACCGTAATGTCAAATACCGGCTCATGGGCACCCAGCTCCACGCCGCCCACCATCTGGGGCGGGGTTGGCCGCAGCATCTGGCCGGAAAACTCCACATACTCCGTCCCGCCGTTTACCCCCGTAATGCGGTAAATGCGGCCCTCGTCGTAAAACTGCCGCATCAGATCCAGGATCAGGTAGCACTCTTTCACAAAAGCCCGGTACGCGCTTTTCAGCATGTCCCGGCTCAGTTTGCTGCCCGCCTCCTGCAGCGCCGCAATGGCGGAAGCCGCCGTCAGGCCGCTGGTGGTTCCGCCCTGGCTCACGTCCCGGTTGCCGCTGATCTCTTTCAGCTCCGCCACCCGGGCGTCCCGGTAGCTGATGCAGTTGCCCGAGAGCACCGGCGTCTGCAGTGGTTTAAAGCTCTCCTCGTTCACCCGGCCCACCGTGTGCACAATGTCCTTGGAAAGGTCCGCCAGCTCCTCCTCGTTCACCCCCGCCGTGTCGCTCACCAGATAGCGGGTCTTGGCCGCTATCTTGATGTTCTCATCCATGGCCGCGTTCATCTCGTCGATGCTGGTGGCCGTGTCTTTCATCACGTCGATGTACCCAAAGCCCGCCGGGCTGTCCTCTTCCACAAACAGCGGGTCAAATACAAAGGGGTATTTTCCGTGGTCGTAGAAGCCCCGCTCCGCATACTCCGGGTCGTTCTCGCTGGCGTACAGCACCACGCCGTTGCAGAACTTGCAGTAATGCAGCACCGTGCGCCCCTCGCCAACGGCCTTTTTATAATACCAGTCCACCACCACGCTCTTGTCGCTGGTGTCGATGCTCTCATCGTGGATGTACTTGGAGGTCGTCAGGCTCCCGCCCGTGTGCCCCTCCAGCTGGGGCCACTGGGCTGTCAGCTGGTCGTTGTTCGCCAGTGCCAAACTGAACAGGTTCGGGCTGTCCTGGATGTCGGTCACGCCCGGCTCCCAGTACAGCATCAAAAGGTCCATGCTCTTGATGGCAATGTCCCCCACGCCGCCCCGCAGCGCCGGGTCCCAAAAGACCCCCTTGACACCGGTGCCCTGCTTGAGCTTGCGCCACCAGGTGTCACTGTAGACCTCCTCATAGTCCGCCTGTTCCAGCAAAACCGGGAAGATTTTGGAGAGCACCTTGGCCGTCTCCTCGTCGTCCCGGGCCCGGGGCAGGATGTTGGGCTCCGGGTAGTTGTCCATGGCGTCGGCGTGTTTGTTCGCAATGGAGTTGAACAGCCAGCCGCTTGCGGGCTTCGGCTTGCCCTCCATCATGTTGTTCTTGTAGCTGCGCCAGTGCTGCATCCGGAACCACTGTTCATTCTCAATGATCCGCTGATCCAGCGCCGCCTTTCCCGCCTTGTATTTCTCCAAAAGCTGCTGCGCCTTGGCCACCTCCTCGGTGCCAATGGCCTGCCGCTCTGTCGTCAAAACGTCTTCAAATTCCAATTTCAACCCTCCTGCCCTCTGTTGCAGGGCCTACGCTCTTACGACTGTTAGCACCCAAGCGGTCTGGTGCCGTGTTCCGGCCTGCCAAGGGCCATCCTCCCTCTGTCGCTTGCAGCGCCATCTCCCTCCGGCCAGAGGGAGTCTTTCCTGCCAGGGGAGCTGGCACGCGCAGCGTGACTGAGAGGTTAAACTCTCATAAACTTCGCCGGGCTCTGGTCCAGCGGGTCGTCCCGCAGCGGTTCCGGCTTTGCCGTCTTCCGTGGGCTGAGGGGGTTTTCCATCAGCACATAACGGCACTCGTCGTAAATGTGGTCTTCCTGGGTGGTGTCAATGTCTTCCACATTGCTCTCGCTGTATACCAGGTTCGGGATGGTCCGGATGAAATGCTTGCAGGTGTCAAACACCTGGAACATCGGCCGCCCGTCCTCCCCAAAGGCGAAACGGTAGTGGAACTGCATCTTGCCCGCAAGCCGGGTGTGGTCGCCGGGCATCCAGTGCAAAAAGTTGGGGCTTTTCTCCTGCATGTCCGCAATGCTCTCCCCGCGGCTCTCGTCAAATATTGCCGGGTCCGCCACGCCCAGGATCACCCGTCCTTTCAGCATCGGGTCGTTCTGTTCCGCTTCCCGGATCCGCCGGGCCTGCTCCACCGGGTCAATGCGCAGGCCCTCGTTGGGGGTTCCCGTGCAGCCGTAGAGCTCCTTGATCCGGTACAGCCGCCCCTCTTCGTCGGCCGCATACCATCCAACGGAAAAGGGCTTCGAGAATCCAAAGTCGTACCCGCGCCATATCTTCCAGTGTGCCGGGATCCGGAACGGCCGGACCACATGGGTCCACCGCTGGTCGTCGTAATGGGCCGGGTCGTTCCGCCATTCGGTAAACACCTGCCCACTAAAGCTGTCCCAGTTGCCGTATAGCAGCGCCTGCCTTTCCGCTTCCGGCAGGCTGGCCAGCGTCCCGATGTATCCCGGGTCGTTTTCCATCAGCGCCGGGTTGTCAAACACCGTTGACGGAATAAAAATGCGGGTCCGCCGCCGGGTGATCTCTTTCCCGTCCGGGGTCTTCACGTTCACCAGCTGCACCATTCGGGTGCCCGGTGGGGCCGGGCTGATGAACCGCGCCTTGACCCAGCCGTGGCCCACCCCGCCGGGGTTTGCCGTGGCCCGCATGTATACCCGGGTGCCCGGGCCGTTGGGGCGGTTACGGCTCATCACATAGCTGTATTCGTCCCAGGTGAAATGGGTCAACTCGTCCACCCCGATAAAATCAAAGGCTTTGCCCTGGTAGTTGTACTTGTCCTGTGTATGGTGCAGGCTGCCGAAGTAAATTTTTGCCCCGCTGGGGAATGTCCAGCAGTGGGCGCTGCCGTTGTACCGCGCTTTCGGGAAAACGGGTCTGTAATATCGCATGGTCTTGTCAATGAGCTCCGAGAGTTGCGGATAGGTCTTGCGCAGGATCAGTGCCCGGTAATGCGGGGTGTTCACCTGCCGCAGCGCCTCGATCACCAGTGCGTCGCTCTTGCCGCCGCCCGCTGCCCCGCCGTATAACGCTTCGTCCTCGGTGCGGGACATAAAGGCCAGCTGCCGCGGCTGTGGGCTCCAGATCACCGGTCGGCCGTTACGCATTCGCAGTGCCATCTAAAATCACCTCGCTGCCCTCGTCGGCATCTTTTTCCGCCCCGATCTCCACCATCGGCGGGCTGTTTTTCTCGCCAAGGCCATTGTCCCCGGGCAGCATGGCTGCGGCCCGCTCGGCCACGGTCATCAGCACCTTGGTCATGTTGGCCGCGTCCTTGTCGGTCATGGTTCGCCCCTCATACCGTTCCAGCTGCCGGGCCAGCAGCTTTTCCTCGTCGGGGTCCAGCTGGCGGTCATAGCTGCCCTGGCTGGCATAGACCACAAGGCCGGTCTCCGTGGCGTCCGCCAGGGCCTCGTCCTCGCTTTTCAGCAGGGTTCCAATGGCAAAATCCCGGGCCCGGGCCGCCTCGTCCAGCCTTGCGTGCAGCTTCTGGCTCACCTGTGCTGCCCGCCGGTTTTCTTCCACCCGGCCCTGTAAGTAGCTCACCTGGGCCCGGGTGCCAAGGCTGGCCCGCAGTGCGATCTCCCGCGCCGCTGCCCGCCTCTCCTCGGCCCATACGTCGTCCCGCTTGGCTTCTTCCGCCACCCAGGTGCGGATGGTGCTCTCCGGTACGCCGTACCGCCGCGCCACCGCACAGATGGAGTTTGTGGTCAGCATGGCCATTACAACCTCGGCCCGGAACTTGGGCGGGTACTTCCGGCCCCGCTGCCGCCCGGGCACCGTGTTTTTGCAGTACGCCCGTTTCTTTTCAGCCATTGCCACACCTCCCCTCTGTCGCAAGGCCCTCTCTTTTGCGTCTGCTTGCACCCATGCGGTCTGGTGCCGCAGGCGACTGAGAGGTTTCCTTTCCCTCAGCCTATCACAAACCTCAGCGCAAAAATACTGCGTACTTTTTGGCAGCATAAAAAGGCCGGGTGCTCATGCATCCAGCCTCTATTCGCCGCAGCAAAATTTACAGCAGCCCCCGCCGGGCAGCCGCAATGGCCACGGTGCTCAGCGCCTCCAGCTCCTTGCGGTAGTAGGTCGTCCGGCAGACGTATAGCTCCGGGATCACCCGCTCCTCCGGCTGGTCTTCCAGATACCGCAGCCGCAAAAGCCTGGCACATACCGGGTCTGCCTGGTCGTAGTAGGCCAGCGTCTCCTCCACCACCTCGCGCCAGGCTTCTGGGGTCGCTTCGCAGGCCCCGCGGCCATACCGCCGCAGCGCCTTTCGTACCGTCTTTTTCTGCCCTCTGGTCACCTGCTCACCTCCGGCTATTTTAACGTGCGCGTTTCTCGCGCAAAATTCTGGTATCCTGTCTGTCAGGTGCGAACTTTCGCACCATCACCACATAGCAGCGCAGATCATCGGCATCCCAGCCGTCTTTCGGCTCTGCCGGGCCCTCTGGCTCCGGCACCACACAGCGCACAAATTTCCACCCCGGGTATTTCTGCTCCCACCAATAGGCGCTGTCCCGGCACTCGGTGCAGCCCACGCGCAGCTGCTTGCGGCTCCATCGGGTGTCGTTGGGCACCTGCTCCTCCGGCTGGATCAGGTTTCGGCTCTCGTACCAGCACAGGGCGCTGTGCTTACAAAAGTAGGTGATGAGATCATCCAGCCGGTTCTGCAGGTTCAGGCGGTCGGCGTTGGCCGTGCCCAGCGGCTCATAGCTTCCGTCCGGCTGCCGCAGCGCCCACTTGTCCTCCAGCATCTGCCGGAACTGGGCATTCTGCCGCATGGTCAACCCAGCACACTCCACCAGAATGTGGTGGTGGAACCGCCCCGCCTTTCGCCCGCAGGCCGTCAGCCCCATGAACCGGATGTCTGCTTTTTTCACGTCAAACGCCTTGCACGCGGCCAGCACCACCCGCCGCATCCAGTTGCGCAGATCTTTCTTGGCCTGCTCCCAGTCCTCCGGGAGATATCCGTCCTCGTAGGTCAGCGTCACGTTGAACCCCAGCACCGTAAAATTGGCATTGGCCTTTTGCACCCGGTAGCGCCGCGCGTGCTCCGCGTTCCGGCGGCGCTGGCGCTCTGTGCTGGGCCTGCCTTTCTTCCGGCGCTTGGCTGCGTGCTCCTCCGGGGTGATGGCATACAGGTCCACCTCCATGTACTCTTTCCCGCATAGAGTCCGTTTCTCTCTGGTGTAGGTTCTTCGCATCCCGGTACCCTCCTGCTGGCGTGTCGTTGCTGGCGTTCTTTCTTTATCCCGGTTCCCACCGTCATAGAAATAACGGGTATACTAGCTCCCCCAAGCGCCCGCCCGGACGCTTTTTATAAATAGGTACTTATGAAATGTAACGGATACGGTGGACGTATTCGGTCCATCGTATCCGTTGCCTTTCATAATAAAATCACGGTTCTGCCGGCTTTCCCATGGCACTCCACTGCCCATAGGAGAGTTCCCGCTTGCCCTGCTTTTTGGCCTTTCGGTTGTAAACCAGCAGGTCATGCACGTCCCACTGTAAAGCCGTTGGGTGAGAAATTCCCCGCAGCGGCTCCGCTTTCCGGTGCACGGCAGCCTTTCGCTTTGGCTGCAATTCCCGCATCTCGCTCACCCGTGTCATCCGGGCCACCCCCAGTCTGTCGTTTACTCCGCCCTTGTTGTAGCAGGAGTAGATGCTGGTCTCGCTGCCAAACAGCCCACTCTCCACCAGCTCCCAGGCCGTGCCGCGGCCCAGCAGCTTGTCCCGTGCATCATAGCAGCTGTAAATGTACATGCGCCGCAGCGCTTTCTGCGGCGTGGTCATTACAAAGGTCTTCTCTGCTTTTTCCCGCTCAATGCGGTACTTCCGAGGCCGCTTGCACTCCCGGTTCTTGTGGTAGCTGGTCGATAGAACCCCCGCATCCCGGAACAGCCCCAGCCCCACCAGCTTTGCCGCGTCCCCTTTGGCCACCAGTGCCCCGCTCTTAGCATCGTAAATGCTGTAGATGTATCTGCACCCCATGGTCAAACCCTCCTGCGGAACGCTTCGCCCACGGCTGCGTCCCGCACGGCAGCCATTTTCCGGTCCATGGCAGAGGCGTCAAATACATTCAGCACCTTGGCGCAGCTTTTCCGGCCCGTCGCCGCCAGGGCTGCACGTTTTAAAAATTCCACCTCCTGGGCATGGTAGTGCTGGCGCTGGGCGGCCAGCTCCTTGCTGTCCTCCACATCCTCCACCACAATGTCGTCGGTTTTCAGGGCGTCGCAGGCACATTTCCGCATCCGCTCCATCGCCACGTCAATGCCATCTTCCTTGCCCCAGGTGTTCATCTGGTCGTAGTTGTGGCGCATCTCGTCATATAGGCGGTTCAAACGGTCCGGGCCAAATCCCAGCACCTCCATGCAGGCCCTGGCGTGCAGCTGCCAGGCCATGGTCGCCGCCCGGTCCCCCACGATCTTGAGCTGCTGCTCCCTGCGGTTCCGTGCCGCCCGCAATGCAGGCACCCGGAATTCCCGCGGCACACTTTCCGGCAGTGCCTCTGCCCGCATCCGCCGGGCTTTTTCAGTAGAGGGCATCCCCCGCTCGTTGGGCTGCATCATAACGGCCATGCTTTGCTCGGCCAGCATCCGCTGGCGGTTGTTCACCCGGTTCAGCCGCTCCCGGCCAATGCCAAACAGCTCATGCAGCGCAATGGTGATGCACCACCCCGTCAGCTCTGCTACACTGGTCCGGGTCACATCCAGCTCGTCTTCCAGGCTCATTTTCTTCTTCATTTGCTTCTCCTTACCAACCGTAAAATGTCCGGCTCAGTTTTTCAAACTGCTCCAGCGTCACATTCTTGTCCCGGCTCGCCTGTACCATCAGGTCATGGGCAGGGGTCTCCAGGCGGTCCCGGGCCTTTTCCTGCTTCCAGTCCAGCTCTTTGATCCGCCGGTCAAGCTCGCTCTCGTACTCTTCAAACGTCATTCCGGTATCGTTCCTCCTCTCCCACCAGCCCCAGCAGCTGCGCCCGGCACCGGGTCAGGCGGCAGTACAGCAGGTTGATGCCGTCCATCCGCAGCTCGCTGGGCAGCTTGTCCAACACCTCCTTGCTCTCCAGCACCGCGTGCTGGATGTCCAGTCCCTTTTCCATCAGCTCGATCCACAGCTCCGTTTCCTCCGGGCTCATCCCCGCCCGGGCCTGATTTTTAGCTTCGTCCATGTCGTTCTCCTACGCGTCTTTTTGATTGGTCCAGTAGTCCGGCTCCTCCATGCGGGCATGGCTGCGGTTGATCTTGCCGTACCGCTGACTCCGCCGGGCTGCTATTTTTCCTCTACTCTTGGCTCCCCTGATAGGGGAGCTCCGCAAGGCGCTGGCGTCAGCCAGACCAAAGCGGTGAGAGGTTTCATCCCAGCGGCAGTACAGATACAGCCCCAAGCCAAACAACCCGCACAGCATCAGCCCGCTCATGGCCGGGGCTCGGGCAGCCGCCTTGCCAATGTCCAGGCCCATCCAGTGCACCAGCATCCAGTTAGCCGCTGCTTCCAGTACATCCAACAGCCAGCACCCGGCCACTGCCCCTGCGATCATCCCGCCCAGCACCGCCAGCCGCATTTTTGCCCGCTTTCTCATAATTACTCCTTTACTCTTGGCTCCCCTGATAGGGGAGCTATCGAACCGCGCCGCCAAAGGCGGACGGTGAGATTGAGAGGTTTTCCTTGCGGTTCTCTCTTTCTTATGTTAAACTTGTGGTGATAGGCCGTCTCAACCTGTCACTCTAAGGCTCGTCCGTGTTCCAGCACGGGCGGGCTTTTCTTTTTCCCTCCGGGTTTTGCGTGCATCTTTCTGCTCCGGCGGATGCTCCTCTAACTCTTTCTGCCACGCCAACGCAGCATTCTTGTCAATGCGCCACAGCCGCGGCCCCTCCTTGTGGGCAGGCAGCTGGCCGCTGCGGCACATCTTCTGCACTGTCTTCTGGTCAATGCCCATCAGGGCGCTGTACTCTTTTGGGGTCAGGAATGCCGGCAGCTGCCGTGCGTCCCAGATTTTCGCCTTTTTCATGAGCGTCCTCCTGTTTTTGTCAGTATAGCGTTCTCCAAAAGTGTCTTCAACACGTCAATATTTGTCCGGTTGCGCCTTAATTTCCTTAAATTTTCCTTGTGTTCCCTTGCGTACCTTTAATTTGCGGCTTTGTCCATCAAACTTTCACAAATCCGCCTTTGAAGTGGGCAAAATTTGTTTCTCCCAAAACAGATAGTCCAGTGGGTGGTAGCCAAGCGCTGCCTGCAAAGCCCGCATTTCTTTCAGCGTAAACTCTGCTTTTCCGTTCAGCTTCTGGCCAAGCTCCCGCTCCGGCATCCCGATCTCCTTTGCCATCTTCCGGATCGTCCACTTCTGAATCACCATCTGGTGCCACAGGTTCGCAAACCTCTTTCGCGTCATCTTCTCACCTCCTTACGTCCCCTGCTGCGGGTCGCCCAGAACCTGCCGTATGATTTCCCGCAGCTTTTCAGCTGTCTTTCTTTTGAACTCTGCTCGGTCTTTTTCCGGTATCACATCTGCGCCATACCAGCAGGCCAGCAGCCGCCGTACTTCACTTAAAACATCACAGTATTCTTTGTCCTTGAGCTTTTCCTGTATGAGCCTCTCTTTTTCCGTCATTTTTTCGCCTCTTTACGGGTTAAAGAGTTTGCGGTTCTGTGTGGTGAAAAAGGTACTCCATCCTTAATCCCGGAAAAAGAGTATTGCGCACCTTTTCAGCCTCCGGGTAAGTAAAATCGGTTTCGCCATTGACTTTGTTACGCGCCGTCTTTTCCGAGCAGCCAATCGTCTGCATAATATCTTTGATAGTCAGACCGTTGCGTTGCATTTCAGCTTTCAAATTGTCCATTTAATAATCTCCTTTCTTATATTTTGATTTTACCGTAAACGGTAATTTATATTTTGATTTTACATCCACATTTGGTAAAAGTCAACCCCGTATTGAATATTTTTATACAATTCGGTAATTTATTATTGACTCTGGATTTTTTCTCCTTTATAATGAAACCAACACTTGAGAAAGGAGTATCTTACCATGTGGCTTGATAATCTCAACAGGTTAAAAAAAAGCAGTGGTATGACAATTGAGCAGTTATCCATTGCATCTGGCGTTCCAAAAGGCACTTTAAATAAGCTTTTTGCAGGCCAAACAAAAGACCCTCAGTTGTCCACTGTCTCCGCTCTCGTTCATTGTATGGGCTATACACTTGATGATTTATCTGATACTACCGTAAGCGGTAAAACTCACCTTACCCCTCAGCAGTCTGCCCTCCTCTCCTCGTTCGATCAGCTCAATGATGAGGGTCAGGGCAAAGCAGTGGAGTATGTAGAAGACCTTGTTGCAACCGGACGCTATAAAAAATCTTGTGAGCCTGGCCTGGGCCAGAAAGAAGCATAAAAAATAACCGCTCTAGTACATCCAAAGCGGTTAAGTTGTATAAGGAGAAAACCATGTCCAGTTCATCCTACCTCGGTCATGGTGCCAAATATTGGGCTGACCGATATTTTGAGTTACAAGCACAAACTCATCTCCCAGATGATTATAGTGCTATCGAATGGCGTGACAAATATTTAAATCTTGAAAAGAGTTTCTCTTTATATCAGTCTCAAATTGCTGATTTACGCACTGAAGTAGCTAACCTGCGTGAAAAGAGTTTTTTAAAAGCTGAGCCTGACTTGTATAAAGGACATACCGCAGAGTACTGGTTTTCAGAAACCCAGAAAATTTATAAATTTTATAATCAAATTCTTAATGAGCTTGAACAGAAAAACGGCAAGTATGATGATCTTCTAGACCAGCTTAACAGCTTAGAGAATCAAATAGCTGCAGCAACTTACGAGGGCCATGATATTGTTTATTGGTATAACTGTGCCGAAAGAAATCGTATTGACGTCGATTTCCTACGGCCTGCTCTAAAAAGGCTTAACGATGCTTCCATTCTTGATGGTCATGATATAGATTATTGGCACCAGCTCGCACTCACACATGCCCACGACATTTCTATTCTGAAAGAAGAAAACGATTCATTCCATAAAAGAAGCTATACTTCCCACAAAAAGAAAAATTTCAATTTTCATTTTCGCTCTATTCTAATTGTTTCTTCGCTGTTGCTTTCCTCTTTCTTCTTAGGATTATTTCTTGGTGAGGGTTATTTTGTTCCAAATTTCATTCCGAATTCTCCATATATCGAGGAGCTTAAAAAGCAGTCAAGTGAACCCATTATGTCATCCTCAAGCAATCATTGGACTGCAGACAAGGTTAAACGTATCCGCGAATCAATACCTAAATAGTCTCTAAGTGTGTAAACCAAAAGGCTCCTGTGTATCGCTACACAAGAGCCCCAATTCAAGATATTTATTTTAAAATTCAAGAAACACTAGCTGTGGCGTTGACTAAACCCGGGGCATTCGCGTATAATATCTATATGATACAGACCCCGCCGCGCCTCTCACCGAAGCGTACCATGGCGGGGTCGTTTTTTGTGTATGAACACAGAAAACCCCGGCAGCCTGTACGATAAGCTGCCGGGGCCTCCGTGCGTAGTTGGTACTTTGGTAGTCAAGGAGAAGCAAATCATGGAAAACTCGCCTGCTGACAATGGTATTATACCACATCAGCTCGCCGCAGACTGAAAGGAGCTGAAATTTTTATGGCACGCAATAAGAAAAACGCCGATGGTCGTTACCGTTACCGGGTCTATCTCGGCAAAAACGAAGACGGCAGCAAAAAATTCAAGTCGTTCTACGGCTCCACTGAGCGGGAAGCCAAGGCCGCTGCGGCTGCCTATCGTACCGCCATCGGGCAGGGCCTCGATCCAGAGCAGTCCAAGGCCACACTGGGCGATCTGTACGCAAATCTCATTGCTGTCAAAAAAGCTAAAGGCATTAGCCAGAAGAGCCTTGACCGTTATGAAGATCAGTGCAACAACTGGGGCGAGTTGAAAGATAACCCCGCCGGGGAACTCAAGGCCGCCGACTTTCAGCGTGTTCTCAATACGCTGGCAGACTGGCATGATGGCAAGCCTCCCCTGTCTCACTATACGCTGTCCAATTTGCGCTCCAGTGCCAAGGCCGTCTATGATCTGGCCATTCCGGAAGTCGTTCTCTATAATCCGCTCATTAAGACTACAACGCCCGCAGGGGCCCCTCCAGAGCCCCGTGAGCCCATTTCAGAAGAGCAGCAGCGCTGGATTCGGGAAACACCTCACGCTGCACAACGGGCCGCTATGCTTCTGCTTTACTCAGGTCTGCGCCGTGGGGAGGCCACCGCCCTCACCTGGGCCGACGTGGACCTCAAGGATGCTACCATCACCGTCAGCAAGGGCTACGACTTCCCGGATAAAAAATCCAAGAACCCCAAAACACCTGCGGGTGTCCGGGTGGTCAGCATCCCCAAAATTTTGGTAGACTACCTAAAGACCCAGAAAGATGGCTGCATGTATGTGCTGCACAGCTCCAAGGGTGAGCGCATGACAGAGCAGGGCTGGAAACGAATGTGGGAGAGCTACATGCGGGATCTGAACGTCAAGTACGGCTATGATGGCCAGCAGAACAAGAATCGTCCCGGTGGTCTGCCCATGGCCATCGAGACATTCACCCCTCATCAGCTCCGCCACACGTTCTGCACCCTCATGTATTTTGCCGGTGTGGACGTTCTCACTGCCCGCGACCAGATGGGCCACAAGGACATCAGCGTCACGCTGGGCATCTACACCGCCCTTGATAAAAAATTCAAGAAAAAGAAGATCAACCGCCTGGACGCCTACCTCAAAAAGGCCACCTGAAAATTTTTCAAGCTGTTCCCCAGCTTTTTTCTTTCGGCTTTTTGAGCCACCTGTTGAGCCACCTCTTGAAGATTTTTAAGGGAATTTAAGGGTAATTAAGGCTTAACTGTCCATTTCGCCGTCCTGTCCCTGATAAACAAAAATCCCCGAAAACTGGCTTCACAAGTCAACTTTCGGGGATTTCTTTTTGGAGCTACTGATCCGATTCGAACGGACGACCTGCTCATTACGAGTGAGCTGCTCTACCGGCTGAGCCACAGTAGCATCTTGAAGTGCTGCAACATGTGGTATTCTATCATAAAAGCCGGGAGCTGTCAAGATTTCCAGGGGAAGTTTCTTGAAAATCCCGCTGCAGAAGCAGATTGGTCAGCTGGCAGACTGCAAAGCTGCAACCCACAAGAAGCAGCACAGCGCAATCCGGCGGAAGCTGCCGCATCAGGATGACCCGGGCAGGCAGCGTGCTGAACACTTCTGCCTCCTGTTCCGGCAAAAGCAGGGTGAAAATGGCCAGCGACAGCGGCAGATGCAGCGCCCGGGCGGTATACAGCGGCCGGAGGGTCATTTCGGGCGGGCAGATCGTCCGCACCTGCATCAGGACAGAAAGCCCCTGTACACTCAATGCCGCACAGCAGAGGGTGCTGGACCAATAGCCCGTGCGGGAAGCAAGATCGCACCCGGAACAGACTTCCAGAAGCATCGCGCAGGCCGTGCTCACGGCAGGCGGAAGCAGCGCTCCCGCTCCGGCAGCCAGCATCCGGAAGAAGAGCACAAAGCCGCAGAGTTTCAGGTAGGTCAGCGTGGACTGCGCCAGAATGCCATCCAGGCGCAGCTGCGGCATTTCCTGCTGTTTCGGGCGCGGCGATCGCCTTTTTTCGTTTCGGTTTGTCCTGCTCAGTCGGGAAAGCAGAGCCGCACAGAGGTAATTGGCCGTGATCTGTGCCAGAAACAGCAAAACGCCCACCTCTGTGCTGCCCAGCAGGGTCTGTCCCACCGTCAGGATGACAAAGGACGGTCCGGAACAGACGCAGGCCGGGAGAAGCCGGTCCGCGTCTTCCGGTGTCATCTGACCGGAGCGCACCGCCTCGGCAGAAGCGTTAGCGGCAGGGGCAAAGCCGCCCAGGAATCCCACCAGCAGCACCCGGGCCGCGCAGGGAGCATACACTCCCACCAGCCATGCCACAGACCGAAATGGCAGGGCCAGCACATCCCCCAGAGGGCACTGGATGAGCAGTGCCGACACCACAAGAAACGGATACAGCGAGAGCAGCAGCGGACCGCTGCAGAGGGTCAATCCCTCCCGCAATGCCTGCGCGCAGGCTTCTGGTGCCGCAAACGGGAGTGCCCCGATCAGAACAGCCAGCATCAGGGATACCAGCCCGGAAAAGTTCTTGGTTTGATTCATACGCACACCCTCCGCTTCCATATATATGTAGCACCGGGTGCAGCTTTGCACAGCGGCAGGGAGGGAGCGGATGTGGCCAGGAAGCGCAGACAGCACATCTCCCCTGCCGGATGGTTCCAGCGGTTGTTCCGCCAGCCACCGGCCAATTTTTATGGCCGCACCTCCGTTTACCTCAGCGGAAGCATCCTGGAAATCGAGCATTTCCGGCGCATCCGTTCTTATGACGATGGAGAGCTCTGCCTGGAACTTGGCAAAGGGCTGCTGACCATTTACGGCAGTCAGCTCAAAATTACAGCCCTTTCCACCCAGCGCATCACTCTGCGGGGTGAAATTCTCCGCACGGAATTTTCCCGGGATGCCACTTCCCGATAACACCCACTGATAGGAGGCCGGGCCATGGACCCTTTGCAGCTCTGGGCCGGTGTTCGCTTCGCGGCCCAAAACGGTAACACCGGTGGTTTGCTGACCGCCGCGGCACAGAATGGGCTCCATCTCTCTGCAATTACTGCCCAGCCCGGCGGGGTTTGTGCCCGGTGCGCCGCATGGCGTTACCCAGGGCTTTCCCGGCTGGCCCGCAGGTACCGGGTCCGGCTCCGCGTTCAGAAAAGGGACGGGCTGTTTTTCCGGCTGCGGCCTCTGCTGCGCCGCCGGGGGCTCTGGGCCGGGCTGTTTTTGTTTCTCCCCCTGTTGCTCTGGCTGCAAGGCGCGGTCTGGGCCACGGACTTCACCACCCTGACCCCCGGCCAGCGAGCCCGGGCAGAAGTCATCCTGCGCCAACAGGCTCTTTCCGCCGGGGAGTTCGTCTCCGAGGAAAAACTGACTGCCGGTGAATATGCCCTGCTGCAGAGCGGCGAGTTTTCGTGGGCAAGCCTGAATTTTTCCAAAGGGCGGCTGATCGTGGAGGCCGCTGTCGCTAAGCCCGTGCCAGATATCGCATCCGGGACGCTCCATGGCATCACCGCCCGGGTGGCGGGTACTGTGCTGGAAACCAACCTCACCAGCGGCACCATGCTGGTGACTCCCGGGCAGGCCGTGGAAGCCGGACAGGGGCTTATTGGAACAGCCCGCATGGAGCGGGATGGGACTTTGATCTTTCAGCCTGCGGCCGGTCGGGTGCTGGCCCAGTTTGAGTGGGAATTTTCCGAGACACTCCCCGCTGCCGTGGCCGCAGACCAGCTCACCGGGAGCAAATCGCACCAGTACCAGCTCCACTTTGCCGGGAAGTCACTTGCTCTTCCCCCATGGAGCTCCCACCAGGAAAACGCCCGCGCCATCACCCGGCATCTCCATCCGGCATTTTGGGGGCTGGCACTCCCCTGCTCCGTGGAGGAAACGGTATTCTACCATACCCAAAACGAAACACTTTCCTACACGGGAGACCAGCTGCTTGCCTTAGCCCGGCTGCACAGCCGTCAGGTGCTATACGCTGCCTACCCGGATGCGGTTCTCCTCACCCGGAAAGAAGATTTTTCCGCAGAGGGCGACCAGTTCCACTACCGGGTCTGCTACACCATAGCGGCCGACATTTGCCAGGAAAACACGAAAACGGCAGAGGACTGAAACTTCCTCTGCCGTTTTCATCGATATCATTGTTGTTTTAATTCTCTGCGTTCTCAGATGCAGGCGCCGCTTTCTCCACCGCCTTTTTGACCAGCTTGTTCAGGTCAAACTCATACTTGGTGTGGCAGAAGTGGCAGACTACTTCGCAGTGGGGATCCTCATCCCGGAGTTTTTCCAGTTCCTTGCGGCCCAGGCTGAGCAGCATCTGCTCGGTACGCTCCCGGCTGCAATCGCACTGGTACCGCACTTCCCGCTCATCCAGCACGCTGGGGTTGAAACCCGCCATGGCGAGGTTCATCATGTCCTCCGGGGTCTTGCCCGCGTGGAGCATCTCGGTCACGGAGGGCATGGCGGCAATGTTCTGCTCCAGCTGGGTGATCTCGGCATCGGTGGCGCCCGGCAGCAGCTGCAGCAGATAGCCGCCCGCGCAGGAGATGGACAGATCCTTATCTACCAGCACGCCCAGTGCACAGACGGTGGGCACCTGCTCACTGTAGGCGTAGTAGCTGGTGATATCCTCCGCGATCTCGCCCGAGACCAGCGGCACCTGGCCGACGGTGGGCTCTTTCTGCAGGCGGTTGTCCCGGATGACGGTGAGCACACCGTCCTTGCCGACAGCCCCGCCCACATCCAGATGGCCATTGGCCTTGGCAGGCAGCTCCACCAGCGGGTGGTCGATGCAGCCCTTGACATTGCCGGTGCCATCCGTGCAGGCAATGACGACGCCTGCCGGGCCGTTGCCAGAAACGCGCAGGGTGATGGTGTCCCGGTCATCCTTGAGCATGGAGCCCATCAGGCTGGCACCCGTCAGCAGGCGGCCAAGGGCAGCACTGCAGGTGGCACTCGTGGTGTGAAGTCGTTCTGCTTTACAGACAATATCCGTCGAATCTACGCCGCAAAAAACGATTCCGCCGTTTTCTGACAGGCCTCGGATCAGTTTTCCCATTTTTTAGTCTTCCTCCAATTGCGTATGCTGTTTGACCGCGCAGAAGAAATAGCGCTCGCTCTTCTCGGTCAGCGGGCCGAACGTTTCACCGTCGCAGACGCTCTCCAGCACAAAACCGTGCTTCTCCAGTGCCGTGCGGATGGTGTCCAGATCGTAGGTGTACTCACTGAACGCCTCATGGAAATGTTCTCCCGTCTCCCGGTAGTCGATATCCACGCTGATCTCCACCCGGCGGTCGGCCGCGTTGTAGTGGTTTTTCCAGATACAGCAGGCGTCCTCTTCCTCAAAGGTGAACGTGTTCTCCCCCAGCACGTTTTTGTGCTTGTAGGGGGTGTTCATATCAAAGAGGAAGACGCCGCCTTTCTCCATAAAAAAGCCAGCGTTGGCAATGGCCGTGTCGAGATCCGGGATGTGATTGAATGTATCAAAGGTGGAGACCGCACCCCGGATGGTGCCGTACAGGTCCAGCTTGAGCAGGTCCTGCCGCAGGAGCAGCAGCTTGCCGGACAGACCCAGCTGTTCCGCCTTATCCCGGACAACGCAGAGCATCTCCTCGGACTGGTCAATGCCGATCATATCATACCCGGCCTGGGTCAGCATCAGGGTCAGCTCCCCCGTGCCGCAGCCAAGGTCAGCCAGAATGCCGTCCCGGATGCCGTGGGCGTTCAGCTCGTTCTGGATGTGCTCATACAGAGCGTCGTAGTCCGCTGCCCCGTTGAATTCATCGTAAAAGTATGCAAATTCGTTGTATGCCATCTTATTCGGCGTCCTCGTCCGCAAACTCTGCCTCTATGGCTTTGTTGAGAATGGCCTGCAGCTCCGGGATGCCGTAGCCGTTTTCGCCGCTGGTCAGTACCACTTTCTGGCAGCCATAGGGGCGGCAGGTGTTCTCAAACTCCTCCAGCGTCTTGGTCAGCTGGCTCTTTTTGAGTTTATCCGCCTTGGTCAGCGCCACCACATAGGGGATCTGATGGTAGTGCAGGTACTTGAGCATCTGGAAATCATCGGCGCTGGGGGCATGGCGGCAATCCAGCAGCTGCACCAGCAGGGTGTGGTGGCGCTGGGCCTCAAAGTAGCTGTTGATGAGGTCGTCCCAGCGCTCACGGTCCGCATTGCTTACTTTGGCGTAGCCGTAACCGGGCAAGTCCACAAAATAGCAGCTGTCCACCTCATAAAAGTTGATGGTAGCCGTTTTGCCCGGCGTGGCCGAAACGCGGGCCAGGTTTTTGCGGCTGCACAGCTTGTTGATGAGGCTGGATTTGCCCACGTTGGAGCGGCCGGAGAAACTGATCTCCGGGCGGTCACTGTCGGGCAGCTGGCTGGAAATACCATAGCTGGCCATAAAATCCGCTTTGTTGTAATTCATAAAAGCTTCCCTTTCCTCTCAGCAGACGGCACCGGTCTTGGGCTTTTCTGCAGTCTGGGACATGGCGGCGGCATCGGCAGCCTTTGCGCTCTTCTTGGTACGGGGGTGGGTGGCCGCCGCTTTCGGCTTGAGCAGCGCTGCGTTCAGCACCTGAGAAAGGTTGGACATGGGCAGGAACTCGAGGTTCTTCTTGACCTCATCGTCCACCTCATACAGGTCGGAGACGTTGTCCTTGGGGATGAGAACCGTCTTCATCCCCTCGCGGTAAGCGGCCATGCTCTTTTCCCGCAGGCCGCCGATGGGCAGCACATTGCCGTGGAGGGTGATCTCGCCCGTCATGGCCACATCGCCCCGCACCGGGATGCCGGACAGGCAGGAGATGAGGGCCGTGGTCAGGGTGACACCCGCCGAGGGGCCATCTTTGGGCACAGCGCCCTCCGGGGCATGGATGTGCAGGTCGCACTTCTTGAGCCGTTCCGGGTCAATCCCATACTCTGCCGCATGGACACGGGCATAGGTAATGGCCAGCTGGGCACTCTCTTTCATCACGTCGCCCAGAGAGCCCGTCACGGTGATCTTGCCAGAACCGTTGTCGATGACCTGAACCTCAATGGGCAGGGTCTCGCCGCCGATGCTGGTCCAGGCCAGGCCGTTGGCAATGCCGATGGCATTGGTGCGGTTGAGGAAGTCCGGCTTGACGATGCGGGGTCCCAGCAGCTTTTCCAGCGTGGTACCGGTCACAGAGACCGTCTCCGCCTCGCCGGAAGCGATCTGGCGGGCACACTTGCGCAGGACACTGGTGATGGTGCGCTCCAGGTTGCGGACACCCGCTTCCCGGGTATAGCCATCGATGATGCCGTACAGGGCGCTCTGGGAGAACGTGACTTTGCCGCTCAGGCCACAGGCCTCCAGCTGCTTGGGCACCAGATGTTTTTTCGCAATGTTGTATTTTTCCACCCGAGTATAGCTGGGCAGCTCGATGACGTCCATACGGTCGCGCAGCGGGCCGGGGATGGCGCTCAGGTCGTTGGCCGTGGTGATGAAGAGCACATGGCTCAGGTCAAACGGCATATCAATGAAATGATCGTTGAACGTGCTGTTCTGCTCCGGGTCCAGTGCCTCCAGCAGCGCGGCGGCCGGGTCACCCCGGAAATCGCCCGCCAGCTTGTCGATCTCATCCAGCAGCATCAGCGGGTTGGAGCTCTTGGCCGTGATCATAGCCGTGATGATCTTGCCCGGCATCGCGCCGATGTAGGTGCGCCGATGGCCGCGGATCTCAGCCTCATCCCGCACACCGCCCAGGCTCAGGCGGACATACTTGCGGTTCAGGCTCTCGGCAATGGAGCGGGCAATGCTGGTCTTGCCAACACCCGGAGGGCCGACGAGGCAGATGATCTGGCCCTTGACATCCGGGGCCAGCTTGCGGACAGCCAGCACTTCCAGAATGCGGTCCTTGACCTTTTTCAGGCCATAGTGGTCGCGGTCCAGGATGCGCTGTGCTTTGGCAATATCAAGGTCATCCTCCGTGAACGTATTCCAGGGCAGGTCCAGGCAGGTATCCAGATAGGTACGGATGACCGTGCCCTCCTGGTTGCTGCTCTGCATCTTGGCCAGGCGGTCCACTTCTTTGAGGAGCTTCTTCTCCCGCTCCTCGTCCAGGTGCAGGGCCGTGATCTTGCGGCGGTACTCCTCCGCCTCGGCGGTGGTGTCGTCGTCCTCGCCCAGCTCCTCGCTGATCATGTGCAGCTGCTCGTGCAGGTAGTAGTCGCGCTGGTTTTTGTCCATCGCTTCGTCCACTTTCTGGGCGATCTCTTTGTCGATCTCCAGCATCCGGCGCTCCCGGTGCATCTTTTCAATCAGCAGCTTCAGGCGGCCCAGCAGCGTGCCCTCGTCCAGAATGGCCTGTTTGTCCTCAAAACGGAACAACAGGTTGGCCGGGATGTACTCGGACAGGAAGACAGGGTCCGTGCTGGTGGTGATGGTAAACACCACGTCCTTGCCGATGTGCGGGTTGAGGGCCAGCAGCTCGTCAAAACTCTTCTTGACGTTGCGGACCAGCACATCCACTTCGGGCTGCTCCTCCGGCTTTGCCTGCTTGACCGGGGCGGAACGGACCGTGGACAGCAGGAAGCTGCCGTCCGTATCCAGCTGGGTCAGCTTTGCGCGGTATTTGCCCTCCACCAGGATGCGGACAAGGTCGTCCGACACCCGCATCACCTGCTTGATCTCGGCTACAACGCCGTAAGTGCACAGGTCGGCGGCATTGGGGTCTTCCACTTTCATCTCTTTCTGCGCGATGAGGAAGACATCGGAGTTATTGCTCACGGCCCATTCCACAGCCGCAATGCTCTTGTCGCGGCCCACCTCAAAGTGAAGCAGGTTGTTGGGGAAGACCACAAGCCCCCGCAGGGCAATGGCCGGAAGATGGAGGACATTGCGCTCCACCTTGACAGTTACTTTTTCAGACATATTGCAAAACCTCCCAACTGCCCGGGCAGATGCGCGTCATCGTGAGGGCAGTTTTCTTGTTGGGTAACACTTGTAGATCGTATTATAGCGGAAAGCGGCTCCGCTTGCAACCGGGGCGCGCTCAACCGCGCTTTTCGCGGGTGTTGTAGCCCAGGCGGCCCAGGGCGGGCAGCAGGGCCCGCAGGGTGATGGATGTGAGCGAGCCCATGATGAGGCCGAATACCAGCATGACGGGTGCGTAATAGAGCGACATGGCCGAGGAGAGGATGACACTGGCCCCCAGCAGCTGGCCGACATTATGGGCCAGCGCGCCGCAGACCGAGAGGATGAACCAGGTGGGCTGCACCGGGAAATGATCGTACAGCACCCACATCACCAGCAGCGAGAACAACCCGCCGCACAGGGAGAGGAAACCCGCCGTCCACCCGGAGACCAGAAAGACGAACAGCGCCTTGAGCAGGTCCAGCACCAGTGCCTGCTTTCCTCCCATGAAAAACAGCGCATACATCACCACAATATTCGCCAGGCCCAGCTTCATGCCAGGCATCAGCCCGGGGATGACCAGCGTGCCCTCCACAAAAGAGAGAGCCATGGCCAGTGCAAACAGCAGGCCGGAAAGGGCGATCTCATGCGTTTTGCTGCCGCGTTTCGGGTTCATCGGCACATTCCTCCGTCCATCATTCGTTCTCTCCCGCCTGCACCTGCTCGTACTGTTCCTGCTCTTCCATGGCAGCTTCCCAGGCGGCAAACAGCTCTTCCTGATGGAACCGCAGATCCGAGAGCTCATCACTCTTTTCCCGAAGCAGCTGCGGGTCGTTGTACACCTCCGGGGAATTGATCTCGTTGTCCAGCTCCACTTCCCGGGCACCGCAGGCCTCCATCTCGTCCTCGCAGGCCTTGATCTTGGCCCGCAGCTCGGCGCGGCGGCGGCGCTGCTCCTTGCCGTAGCCCAGCTTTGCGGGCTCCGAGGATTTTTCCACGACCGGCGCGGGATCGGAGCGGCCCATCAGGGCATCATAACTCGGGTAGAGCATCGCCTTTCCATCTTCCAGATACAGGATCGGGCAGGCCAGGCTGTTCATCAGGTGGCGGTCATGCGTGACCATGAGCAGCGTGCCGGTGTAGGCCATCAGGGCCTCGGTCAGGTTCTCACGGGTGTAGATGTCCAAATGGTTGGTGGGCTCGTCCAGAAACAGCAGGTTCGGCCGCTCCAGCACGATCTCCGCAAAGCGCAGGCGGGCAAGCTCGCCGCCGGAAAGTGCCTCGCAAGGCTTAAAGACCGTCTCCCCCCGGAAGCCCAGCTTTGCCAGATGGCTGCGGACTTCCAGCTCCGTCATCCGGGGGTACTTGTTCCAGATGACGTCAATGACACGGCCCGCGCCCAGACGGTTCTGCTGCTGGGCAAAAATGCTGGGCCGGGCACCAGTGCCCAGCCGCACCATGCCGCCGGAGGGACGGCGCTTGCCGTC
>JABLTL010070229.1_pt1 | contig 27151 bp, 34 predicted proteins | sample 7160151 | NCBI WGS metagenome assembly JABLTL01 (sample SAMN14651223, study PRJNA627086) | human gut metagenome | isolation source: feces | host: Homo sapiens
TAAATTATCATTTATATCATAGAAAATGAGGTGATTGTATCAATTTTGTAAGGGCAACCGAAAACATCCGACCGAAAATGATACAATTTAACATTTCCAGAATGTGCGCATGAAAAAAAGGATGGAAAAGCTGTTACCAAGGATTGAGAACATTTATAATATACAAAAGGTTAATACATGATAAGGAGGTTTTGTGTCATGGGAATATTTAAAACAGAGGATTGCCCGATTTGTGGAACTCCAACGGGTGCTATGTCAAAGAGTTCTGCCAAATACAACGGTGTCTATGTATGCAAGAATTGTACGAAGAAACTGGCAGCGAATAATATTCTACTTATAAAATTGAAGAAGTACCCTTTAGAAGAACTGCAACGAATTGTAGGTGTGGAGGATCAGAAGCAGGAAGAGCATCAAGAGGAAGTGGAAGCCTTTTCTGCTACAAAAAAGATAGGTAACTTCATCCAATTTGATGATGTAAATAAAAAAATTGCAATTCCAAAAACCAGTTTTACAGGCAAGATTTGTGACCTGCAGATTTTTGATTATTCAGCAATTTCCGAATATGAATTGCTTGAGGATGGCAATAGTATCGAGAAGGGCGGTATAGGAAGAGCCCTTGTTGGAGGTGCGTTATTTGGTGGAGTAGGTGCTGTGGTAGGTGCTTCTACAGGGCACAAGCATAAAGCTACCTGTTCGAAGCTTCAGATTAAAATCACCTTAAATGATATGAAAACACCGGTAGTGTATGTTAACTTTATTGAGGCAGAAACAAAGAAGAATGGAGCTTTGTATAAGATGATTTATCCTATGGCTCAAGAGGCATTATCTGTCTTAAGTATTATAACGCAATCTCAGAAATTTGAGAGTTCTCCTCATGATGAAGTCTCTGCGGCTGACGAAATATTAAAATTTAAGAAACTGCTCGATGAGGGCATTATCACACAAGAAGAGTTTGATTTGAAGAAGAAGCAATTGTTGGGATTATAATCTCTTTCAAAAATTGTGTCCTTAATTGAAATACCTTTATCGTTTCAAAATACTAAATATATGGTATATGAAAATGATAATAATCATTGTTTACTATTAAATAGTATTCCTTTAACAAAAGGAATGGTAAATTTAATATCTCAAATGTCAAATTTTGATTATGCGATAATTCTTACCTATTTCAAAGAGAAAAAAAAGAAAAAATGTTCACTTTATTTTTTCGATTGTAAAAATATAGAAATATCTATTAGAGAACAGCGTATTCATTTGTATGATTCATTTGATTGCTATTATAAACTTTCTAATGTTGTAACTGACTATAATGAAGACGTCCACGGAATAACATTCAATATAAATGCATCTTCTTAAATGAAAATTTAATTTGTGATCAAAAATCATTAAATTGCTAATATAGTCAAATAAAAAGAAAAATATAAATTGAAAAGGAACGATGAGAATATTATTAACTTTTTAGAAAAGTAAATAATATATCAATATAACAATAATGAGTTGACTATTAAGTTAATCTTTTAGTTGTAGAAAGTAGTTGATAATTTGAAACGATTTAATGAAGGAGATACTGTATACTTCGTTGCTTCTTCTGTCTTTGTAAGAAAAGCTAAAGTTGTCCGGAATACTGGTGGATTTTGCACCATTATCTTTGATGGTAATGGCAACTGTGGTACTTCTGGTACACGTGTTCGTGAATCTAAATTGTATCGTACGGAAGAGGAAGCTGATGCTATTGTTAAACAGCATAAGGAAGCAAATAAGCGAAGATGATGAGTCTTCGCTTTTACTTTGGATTGGCAAATATAATACCTCCATATCTTCTTCTAAGTTCAGATAAGGTGTAGGTATTTGTTCGCCAATCAGTTTTTGCTTCATCAAACGTATTGGTTTTACCATCGTAGTTACCATCTTGGATGGTGATGTTTTCTCCATCAACTTTTAATACAATACCAACATGATTTTTTCCAATACCTGAAAAGACGGCTCCTGCTTTTGGTGTGTCTGCTCTTTCAAATTTACCACGATGTGCAGTAAGCAACTGATCTACACAATCCCATCCATTTCCAGTAAAGCCTGGATCATAGCCATATAATTCATAGAATCTTCCCCACGCAAACCATGTGCATTGGCCATATAAACCGATTCTTGCATATGGATTCTTTGTAATCCAAGCTTCCATATTATTGAAGTTAGGATTCGTTCCACCTCTAAAGGTAATACCAACGTACCGCATAACATGATCTACATAAGATGGATCTCCATACCCTGATACATTCAATTCTTGTTTTTTCATATCTGAAAATTGTTGCGCATTGTATTTGGAGTAACCTCCAAAATTAGAAAGTACCCATTCAATATAGCCAGAGCCATAGTTGTATCCTTGCAAAGCTAGATAGATGTTTTCTGTATCGGACGGATCTTTAACATTTGCTTTTTTTACACAATCCGAAAAGGTATGTGTACCAACATCTATGGAATACTCTGGTTCTGTAATACCATTAGGAACTCTAGGATATTTTGTATTATATCCAGATTCACTGGCTTGCATTGGATCAGTTCCTTTACCACCAGATTCCTGCATCATAATCGCTTGAAGTAAAGATACATAATCTTCTATATCGTATTCTTTTGCATATTTACGAATGGTATCTTCATATGCAATAACTTCTTCACTTAAAGAAACAATTTCACTATTAGATCCACCATCTTGTGCTAAAACGCTAAATGTGCCAACAAACAGAGTAATCACAATCAATAAAATCAATCCTGTTCCAAAAGAAAAGAGTGTATTCAATGTAGATACACCCTTCTTAACAATATGAAATGATTTCTTTATAGCATGTGTAGTATTTTGGATAATAGGTTTGGAAACAAATTGTTCTGTAGATTGTTTTATCTTTGAAGCATTCACTTTATTCACAACATGCTTCTTTGCTTTGGCTATATAAGAAATTCTTTGTGGTTGAATATCATAACTTGATTCATCAATAGATTTCTTACTAACTGATTTAATTTTATATTCATTACGTTTCTGCTTAATAAACTTAGCAGAACGATGTTTAAAGTCAATCACAGTTTGTTTAGCAACAGCACTCACTTTATTTGTAGCCTGCATCTGAGCATTGGATTTAACTGAAGCATCCTCTTTTTTATCCACATCTTTATTACGACTGTGAATGGTTTGTTGTTTAATGAAATGCTGAATATTTCCTTTGGTATCCTTTGTTTTAATGGCTTGCATTTTCTGCTTGGTTTTAATATCTCTCAATTTCATCAACTCCTTTGTATGTAAAAAAGCAGAAAAATTCTGCTTAGTTCATTAGGAGTTTTCTGTCCCCTGGTTTCGTTGTATTCAAATCATAGAGTAATCCTTTTGGCATCTTATTTACAAAAGGTACAATGGATCCACCATACTTGATTAATCCAGATCCTGTTGGTGCGTTTGTAATATAACCCATTTGTTCTTCAGAAATATTTAATAGATTTGCTAAGTCTTCTCTGTCATTGGCTGATTGATTCAACATTACAATAAATTCAGAGTTTGATAACATACTTGTACCTTGTTGAGAAGAAAGAAGGTATTTTACATTTTGTGTAATACCGGTAGGATAGGCATCTCTTTTACGGAATTGTCTCCAAGCTGATGCAAAGAAGGTTGCACTTTCTTCATTTTCAAAGATGACATGGATTTCATCAATAAAGACATGTGTACGTTTACCTTTTCTCCAGTTTTCATTGACACGGTTGATAATCGCATCTGTAATCACAAGTAATCCCATTGTCTTTAATTGTTTGCCTAAATTAAAGATATTGAAAGATAGGATTCTAGATTTGATATCCACATTGGTTTCATGGGCAAATATATTGAGTGATCCATTTGTAAACAATTCAAGCTTGATTGCTAATGATTTAGCTTCCGGTTCACTTTGTTCTAATAGTTTACTGTATAAATGTTTTAACGTTGGAACATATTTATTTTTTATGGCATCCTGATAAACCAAAGATACACAACGATCGATAATAGAACGATCAATTGGAGATATACCACCATGATTTGTATCTAACTGTTCAAATAAGGACATGATAAATTGTGATTTATCTGCAATGGCATTGCCACTATCACCATAGCCTTCGGACATATCCATGGCATTGATATAGTCTTTACTATTTGTTCCAATACGAATAATTTGTCCACCTAGTGCTTTAATGATTGGATCGTATTCTCCTTCAGGATCCGCAATAATGATGTCATCATTGGTAGATAGAATTAAGAATTCAATTTCTTCTTTTGTTAAGAAGGATTTACCAGAACCTGGAATACCTAATAAGAAAGAATTTGGATTTTGTAGTAAAGCTTTGTTACAAAGAATTGGATTATTCGTAATCGCATTCTGTCCAAACCAAGTACCACCTTTTTGCATGATTTCATGAGCACGAAAAGGAATAAATACAGCAGCACTTTCTGTTAATAAAGTTCGTGTGATATTTAACTTGTTTACACCAATGGGTAATACAGTTTGAAGTCCATCTAATTGTCGTTTTGAAAAATATAGTGTTTCAAGCTCACAAACATATTTACGAGCAACAGCTTTTAATGTTTCTGTATCTTTATCCAGTTCTTCTAAAGAATCTGCAAGATGTACAACCGTAATATTACAAAGCATCATTCTTTGATCACGTACAATTAAATCATCTAAGAATTCTTTACATTCCTTACGTTGTAGCTCCATGTCATAAGGAATTATGGCTGAAAAATTATTGTTACGATTTTGTTTCATTTGCCAATCCGTAATATTCTTTTCTACACCTAAAAACTTATTTTCTACTTCTCTAACTGCTTCATCAGTAGGAATGGTAATAATGTCCATGGAATACATGAGATTCTTGCTTAAATCACAAAGTTCGGATACAAACTCGTCTTTTAAAAAGCCTGGATAATTGCTTAAATAAAGAACTCTTCCATATTTACCATCAAATTCAAAATATTTGTTGTGATATTTACTCATTCTAGGTGTAATCAAATCTTTAAAGGAATGACCTTTTTTTGCTAAATCATTCATATCTAACGAAAACTCTTCTGTTTCATTTCGATAAAAATCGTGAAGAATTTTTAATCGTTCTTCCGCATTTAATTCAATACAAGAAGATCCAAGTCTAGCAAATAAGGTAGAATACTCAGCGGTAATTCTGGAGAAAGTAAATCTTGCTTCTTCGATACTGTTTTTAAAGATGGTTACTGTAATATATTTTTCCTGGATAATATCATCACTTTCAGATAGTTTATCCAAAAGCATATTGTTATATTCTTCACGGTACTTGTCTAATCCATCTTGTTTTAGTGGAATAAGAATATCTTCTTTAAACTTCTTAATATCTACTTTTCGATTGTTGATAGTTATCTTTGTCATTACAGAAGAATCAAAAGAATTCAATAAATCACTATAACTTAAAAATAGATTGTTTTTATCTTCACCAGAAGCAATCTTATAGTTGATATCTAAGAATCTATAACTTTTGGTATATTTATTACCAGAACGAAAAATACCATCCTTGTAGATTGTATCTAATGGGATGGTATCCTGAACAGTTCTAGGCACTCTTGTTTTTTCTTTGTTGAGCTTTTTCAATCTTTCGTAACTTTTTATCATGTACAATTGACTCCTTTCTGGATTGTTTAATAGTTGGTTCAAGTATTTCGTAATAAAGATTAAAAGGGGAATTGATTAGGTTTCTTGCTGACAAGATAAAAGAAGATATTGCCATCTTTACAATATCTTCTGTATACATTCCTTGAAAACGAATAAATCCAAATGCTGCAAAAGGAGCAGCACCAAGCATACATAACCAGCTTGTCATTTCTGTACCTAATCTATCTTTACATAAGAAATACAAACCACACGCAATAGCGCAGGCAATGATAGAAAAGATACTTTGTCGAAGTGACAATCCAAAGAAGATACTTTCCGTATAATCACGTATTTCCTTGTTGATCTTGATTTCAAAATTAGATTTCATCATCTAAATCCTCATGAAAAACATCCAATGGAATAGATGATGCAAATAAGATATTATCGACCGGAATAACCATCTTTCCACCATCACGACGAACAATGATTTTATCCTTTTCATGTTCCACTTTGTACATCAATTTTTCTGTTAATGGTAAAGTTGAAGATTCAACAATATCTAGTGAATCTCCTGTTTTTAATACAACTTTATTTAATATATAATCTTTCATTTTGTGTTCCTTTCCTGCCAAAAAGGCATAATAAAAACAGGAACAATGTCCTGCTATAAAAAACAAAAAGTTAACATATTACAATATTTTTCAACTTTTTATTTGTCCTAATTAAATGATTACATAATTCATCCCACAACTTTTCTGTAGGCCATTTTGAATGAACATATGTCATATCAAAATGCATATAAGGAATATACGAGTCTGTAAAGCCATAAAAATGCATCGTGTATTCATCTCTATATGCTAACCATTCATTATCTACTTTTTTGTTTATATATGGTTGAAATTTTAAAGCATCACAAAAAGGCTTTAATTCATCGAGAATACTGTCCTTCACTTTAGTACCATAAGTAAATATGCATACTTCATCACATTCTTCAGGAATAAGAGTTGGTACAAATCCATTTTTGCCGTGGCTTATTTTAACAGCATGTGAGATTAAATCAGTTTTATGAGTTTTATCAAAATAAACAGTCCTTTGCATATTATATGCTGCTCTAGGATCTAAAGATAACTTATATACTTGAACAGAAAATTCATTTTGTATCATGTCAAGTTGAATGTATGTTTTTCTTCTGCCCCAACCATGAATTTGTACATAGATAATTTTTGAAAAATATATCTTTTTACTTTGCTCCATCATATTATAACTCCATTATAAAATTGAAAATAACTCTTAAGATTATCTAATCGTATTTCTAATGTTTTTGCAACAAAAATACACGTTATTTACAATCCCATCATTTCTTTTATAATTCTGTCTGACATCTTGATTGTTCCTACAAGAACCAACATATTGAATATCAATTCTCCAATATAACTCCATATCATAGATACACTGGATGCTGTTGAATCCACTACTGGTGGACTTGATGCAAAGGCTGAAAAGATAATACATGAAAGGACGATAATGGCTCCTTCTAAACACACGCCTGCATAGCTTTTTATAAATGTAAAAGCTGTGTTTTGTGTGCTTTCTCCTGCAGCTGCTGCAAGTGGGATTGGTGATATGGCTGTATACATGTATAGTTTAAAGAATCTTCCATAAACCGTTAATATCATTACAAATGAAAGTATTGTGATAAATATGGATCCTAATAATGTTACTGCCCATAATGGAATGGATTCTAAAAAGCCTGTATTACTAACCGCATCTACTATTTCCTGAGGTATAACTGTTTCATTACTTACTCCAAGTCCTACTGTTTCTGTAATAGATTGGATAATACCTTGTACAATTTCAAAAATCTTTGTCATCAGTTCCATTCCATACATGACAAGACCTCTGGCAATAATAAATCTTAGAAATAGTTTGAAGGCTTGCTCTGGACGTTTAACATCCTGCCAGCTTGTACAGGTTCGTATTAATCCCCATACAAAGAAAAGTACAAGAAGGGCAAGTCCAATAGCTTGTAAACCTTCATGCACTTTTACAATGATTTTCCATATATCTCCACCTTTAAATGACTCTGGTGATTCAGTTAGCAATATCCATATTTCAGCAAGCTTAGAATTCCAGGTATTGATTGCACTTGTTAGGTTATCGATGATTCCATCCATACATTAACCTACAATAATATTCAAAATCTCTTTAGCAAAGGTAATTACAATACCACCAGCTACTGTCATAAATCCATTGGCTCTCTGGCTTGGATCATGGCTTTTTAAAGATAAACCAACCTGTACAATTCCAAAACCTAATAGAATCATGCCAATAGCTCGAATGAGTCCAAACATAAAATCACTAAAGTTATTCACTACAGTAACTGGATCATTGGCTGCATAGATAGGTGTTATAAAGTTTGTGATAAGTACTAATGCCATATAGGCAAAGAGTAATGCTTTTCTAATTGTTTTTACTTTCTTCATTTTCTTCAATCTCCTTTAAATAATTTTCTGTTTCATGGGCATCTAGCAATTCATATTCATTATCTGTAAGAAGAATATTTTGCCAGTCATCAATGAAATGATAAGCTTGGCCATGAATATAAGGCTCACGTCCACCATCCAATGTTTGTTTGATATTTGGATGTTTCAATAAATCATATTTTTTATCTTTAACAGGGCGTTCTCCCTTAATAAAAAGAAGTCCATAGTTGTTATTCAACAATCGAACTTCATCCGCTGTTAATAACTCTCTTCCTGTTTGTTGATAATTTGTAGAGTAATTACCACTTCTTCCTTCAGATTTACCATACGTATTTGTATCCAATGTTTCTTTTCCAAGCAATTCACTGATATATTTATGTGTACTTTGTTCATTACCACCTAGGTAATACGTTTCATCACAGTTACCTAAAATGGATTCCCAGCTATCTTTGTATAACGCTTTGATCTGAGCTAGGTTCTGTAAAATAATGGATACAAAGATTTGTCTTGAACGCATGGTTGAAAGCAATTTATCAAATTCATCTGGTAAAGCAACATTGGCAAATTCATCCATTAAAAAATGTACAGGTATCGGAAGTTCTCCACCATGTACATAATCCGCTTGGTAATAAAGCATTTGAAATAACTGGGTATACAACATTCCAACCACAAAATTAAATGTAGAATCATTGTCTGGAATAATCGCAAATAAAGCCGTTTTTCTTTCTCCAATCTGTTCTAATTCCATCTCGTCATATTTGGTTAATGATGCAAGTTCTTCCAAATTAAAAGCAGCAAGTCTTACACCAACCGAAATCAGAATCGATTTAGCGGTTTTGCCTGCTGCCTGTTTATAAATTTTGTATTGTTTTAAAGCCAATGAATTTGAATCGATCATTTCCAGTCTTTTAAACAACTCATCCAATGGACTTTCGTAGTCTTCTTCATCTTCTTTGACTTCTGCATAATTGAGCATTTCCATAACCATCGTGAAGTTTTGCTCATCTTCTGGAGCATAATGGTACAGATACAACATCAGCGCTTCCAATAGTGCTGTTTCACTTTTTTCCCAGAATGGATCATTGGTAGAAGAACCTTTAGGTGTTGTATTACGGATCAAGTTGGTAATTAATTTAAGTACATCCTTATCACTTTGAATATAGTGGAATGGATTATATCCAAGAGATTTAGACATATCAATCAAGTCAATGACTTTAATGACATAACCATTCTCTTCTAATAGATGACCAACACTTCGAATGATTTCGCCTTTAGGATCCAATACAACAAAACTTGTATTACATTGCATGATATTTGGCTTGGCATAAAATCTTGTTTTGCCAGCACCAGAACCACCAATCACAACCGTATTTAAGTTTCGCCTATGTTTTTTACCATCCAATCCCATTCGTACATTCTGAGAAAAGACTTTATTAGAAAAGTAATCTTTATTTGCATATTTCTTACAAACAGTATTGGGATTTGCCCATTTAGCTGATCCGTATTCTTCAGTTCTTCTATAGTTTTTAGCTGAAGATAAATACATCCCAACACCTAATATATAGATTATCAGAAAGATACCGATTGTTTTTAATGTTGAATTCGTCCATTGAATTTGAAATGGATGATTTAAAGCTTCATTAAGATTTGGAATTGCATTGATTAATCCTTTATCCATGTAGGGTGCAATAAGCAATGCAACCCAAATTGTTGGTATTAGTAATAAGCCTAGAAACACATATTCATCTTTTTTAGCATCTCTCATAATGATCTTTTATAGAAGGTGGATTTGCATCACAAACTTTGACAATCAATGAATCTAGAAAATCATAGTTCTTTTGAGCTAATCTTTGTTTATCTCTAAGATCTGCAAGAGCACGCACAATGATTCTTCTTTCTGTATCATCAACTTGAATTTCAATCATTTCTTCATTTTGTTTTTTAAACCAGTTACGCATATTTGTCATCTCACTTTCTTTTTGGATTTCTTTCTTACCGGATATTTAGGTGCAGAAGATTTTAACCGTTCTTGCTTAATATCCTTTAGTTCCTGACGGACAGAAGGTTTATCCATAGTAACTGTTGATTTTTTTCTTTCGACGGTTTTCTTCCTGTTTTCTCTCTTCAATGTTTTTGAAGATGGCTCGAACGGAGTACCGTCCTTGCTTGTCCGAGCCTTGTTGGGGTTTGTTTTTTCATCCATCAATTTTAATAACAATGCATCGTGCTCTTCATCACTTAATGGTTTTGCATCTTTGATCTTCTGTTGGGATAATACCGATTCACGAATGGCTTTAGTATCAATAGTAGCTAAGTCAAATTTATCCACCATTCTAGAAATCTTCGATGCATCTTCTGCTTTGACCATAATATCTACAATTCCATCTGTATTGTTCTTTTCTTTTAACACAGAGTAGAGAACACCATAATGCTTTGCTTCTTCACAAAACTTCTTCAAATCAGAATGATGAATCGCAAATACTTTTAATTCCTTATTGGATTTTAATAGGTTATCTAGATTTGTTTTTCCCTTAATTTTCTTGTTATCACTAATAATCGCATATAAAGTAACAGCTAAAGATTTAGCAGCTGTTCCGCCAGCTTTTAATCCAATTTCAGCAGCCACTTGAATACCTTCTAGTGTCATCTTCATCATTTGATCTGCAGTATCGGCACTATTCATAAATTTAAGCTCCTCTCGTATTCTTTTTGTGTTTGTATACGTTCTGTTTCTAATGCATTGACCATTTTTAATTTTTCTTCAATGTCAGGTACTCTCTTTTCTATATCTTCGCATATTCTAATTTCCTTTTTCCCATGTGCAATTTTAGAAGTGAGTGTATCTCGATCATGTTCTAATTGTTTTTTTAATTCTGGATCACGAGTTCGTTTGATTTTGTTGTAGATGGATCTTCTTTGATTCATCCAGCTTTCTATTTGATTGTTTAAATCCAATTTAAAAGCAAGCACATCTTCAATCGTTTCAAGATTATGCTTGCCTATGAATGTATTTTCATTTGTGATTTTGTCCATATAGATCAAATCCTTTCTAAGTGCTGGACTAGGATATTTTTGTGGAATTCCTTTTGGCCTTAAAATACCTAATTCAAAACAATATCGAATATACAAAGCTTTGATTCCTTTGAGTTTTTTGTGATCACCCTGATATTCTTTGCAGGGTACAACATCTGGAACAGAGGATTGCATAGGGAACAAGAAATTGCTGTTAATACGTTCCATCAGATGTTCTTCATCATACCGATTATCACGAGTTAATTTATAAAAACGGAATGTTCGTTTGGATTGTGGATGTTTTAAAGTCCAATGCTTTCCTGATAGATTTACAACATAGCCAATTTCTTCAAGACCATCTTTAAATTGTTCAGGTGTTCTAGCATATAGCAAAACGGAATCTACATCATAGCGAATAAGCTTTCGCAAATAAATCGAATCATTCTTTTCTGCTTTCCACTCTCCATAATTCATTGCTTTGCCTTCTGGTTTAGCAATAACATTTAATCCATATTCTTTACAAATAGCATCATTTAATTCACGGAAGTGATCGATATCAGCTTTCTTATTGTCATACTTTTTACCATCTACCCAGGAAACGGAGTTTACCACGAAATGATTGTGTAGATGGTCTTTATCCAAATGAGTAGAAACAACCACTTCAAATCGATTGCCCCACATTTGTTTGGCAAGCTGAACACCAAGTTCATGACAATGTTCAGGCGTAACTTCACCTGGCTTAAAAGATTGCACCGCATGAAAGGCAAGGCGACCATCCATCTTGTTGTAAGAAAGCTTTGTATTCATCATCTGTTTTAAGGCCGTACGAGGTTCACAATTGATTCCGGTAATAAACTCTTTTTCGTTTGTTTTATAGCCTTGGGTAGTGTAGGCAAGGACTTCTTTTAAACCATCACTCATTTCTTCTTTTGTCTTATCAGGGTTTTTAATATAGTTAAGGACACGATTCAAATCATCTTTTACTGCCCATATTTTGGTAATTGCCATATTTCCTCCATATTGATTGGTTGTCGAATCAAAATCATAATCTCATTAATTTGATCTTGCAGCTTTTCATAGTTTTCCATGTAAAAGGATTTATTCATTGCATTTTGTGTATAAACAGATATCGCAATTTGATTCATGTTTTCAGCAATCTCTCTTAAAATTTCGATTACTTCGATTAATTCTTTAGTAGGCGCAGGTCTAGGTAACAAACCGTTTATACACATTCGAAGGTAAGATTCTCGTGATAGATTTGATTCTTTAACCAGATTGTTAAGATGATCCAAGTCATTATTCGTTAATCTGACTTTGATTTCTTTTTTCTTCGATTTTGTTTTCATTGTAGAAAGCACCCTGAACAAATAAAACCGTACCCATTCCAATCATTCCACCACCAAGGAAACTGATAAAACATAGGGTTATACTATTAAACATTTTCATGTACCTCCAATCTTAAAAGAGCTATCAACAAATTGTGATAGCTCAGGGTCTTAGGGATATTCCCTAAATACTTGTCTTTTGTCCCCAAAAGACGTTGCTTGTTACAACTGTAGACATTAATTGGCTACAGTCTTTTTCTTATCCGGAATCAAATCGGCAAGATCCTGATCCATCTTTTCGAACATTTCTTTTTTCTGATTCAGTAGTTTTAGATTTGCAGTCAGAATATTATTTTCTTCAGAAAGTGTTTTGATGCGTTCTTCATTTTTGATTTTTTTCTTTTCAATAGTGGATATTCTTTTAACGATATCTTCGTACTTTATCATTTTGAAATCTCCAATTTCTAATGAAGTAATTGCGAATATTTATGTTTGTTGATTCGCTTTTCATAATCATCTGCTTTTTCTAAAATGTGTTCATCTTTATCATAATGATACAAATGATCAGATAGCTTTTTATCAGGATCTACCAATGTTGATTTATTAACAGAAAGAAGCATTTCTTTAACATGTTCAATATTCAAAGAAGGGGAATCACATAATGCAATACACTCATCTGTTGATGATGGAATGATATATAAGTCATGTTCTAATTTTTCAGCCAAATCATTTAAAATTCCAGCATAGAACATTGTGGCTGCACCATCTGTTTTATGTTCATTTGTCAGAACAACAAGTTGATGTTCTTTTTCTTCCAAGGCTATGTCTTTTGGAATTCCTATCAACATGGTTTCTAATGGAAGTATTTCTGGTTTCATCATATTTGGCGATGAAATCAATGCATCGTTATGAAGTTTGTTTACATCAATTCCGTACTGATCCATGAGTTGATTTGTAACTCTAGCCGAACAAAAACGGTCATTTGTTGTTTGTATCATAATCTTATAAACAATCGCAAGATCTCCAATAATAGTATGGGGCATAGTGGCTAAATCATTTTTATGTTCTTCTGCATTAATGACTGTCATAAATAAATAATCTTTAACGGCATTATAATCAAGCAGAGCATTTACATCCTCTAAAACTTTGTCGTTGTGTACCATTTTCCACTAACCTCCATCTTCAAATTCTTAAAATAAAAAGCCAATCTTTCTAGATTCGCTGTACTGAATTCAATTGTTTCTACATTATTCATTTTCTAAGTCCTCCATTTCTACATACAATCCATAGAATGGATCATCTGTATCTAATTCATATACTTCATTTTCATAGCTATCAATCGCAAAAATCATATATTCAACAATATCGTTATACATATTTTGTTTTGCTTCTTCTAATGCATGGATTCCTTCTTCAAAGGAAATTGTTTCTAAAGTATTTGTGGAAGTTTCTTTTGCATATGTGTAATTTGTAATGGTATCTTCTACAGATTCCAACATGAGTAATTGTGCCTGTACGATTTGTTTATCTTCTGAATGTAAGTTTGCGTAATTATAAATTCTAGTGTTGTAAGTCATTGTGCTTTCCTCCTTTTGACTTTGGCTTTTCCATATCCATTTCATCTAATTCAATGGAATAAATACGTTCATTTTGTTGCTCTCCAAATAGTTGAGCCATCAACTCTGAATCATTCTTTGTAGATTCATACGCATTTAGATATTCATTATCAACAAGATGGAATTTCTTCTTTTGTGTTTTTTCATTTTCTACAAGTTCTGTAGCTGTAATCTTTAATGCAGCTTCTTCGTTAAGTTCTAAACTATCCGGTGTTTTATTTAAATCCATCAAGAGCAAAGTTTCATTGAATAAAATAGGTTCTTCATCCTTCAATGCTTTCATTTGCTTAAACATGATATTTAAGAATTGTTTTTTTACCTGATCATTCACTAAAACTTCGACTGGCTGATCCAAAATATCTTTGTAATGTTTGGATGGAACAACAGTTGGTTGTTTTGTGTCTGGATTAATATAGGCATAAGTCATACGGCTAATATTTTCACAGACTTCTTTAATCTTCATTTTCTGAAATAAATCAAATTGCTTATTCAAATTACATCACCTTCACTTTCTAAATTTGAATAATAAAAAAGAGAAAGCATTTACTTTCCCTTGATCATAATTACAAATTATATTTCTTTCGAGTGTCTTTTATTGCAGTATCTGCATCTTTTACTTTTCCATCTTTAGATTGCTTTCTTGATTTTTCTAATCGTTCAAGAAATTCTTTTTCTGATAGTTGTTTAAGATTTTTTTGTTTCATCTATGACTCCAATTCTAACAATTAAATTCTGATTCTAGTGTTTCCCAAGGAAGCACTAATACCTCAGGTATTTCACGATTCAAAAACAGTTTGACTCCTATCGCTTTTGCTACTAGAAGAAGTAGGTTGTATAGCTTTTGTTTTTCTATTTCTGTTCCTTTAAAATTCTGCTCTGTTCGATAATCGATTGGATAAACAGGAACCATGCGGTCTAAAGGAGCTTGTAAATTTAAAATCGATTGCACATAGTACTTGCTCATAATAAGAACACCGCATTGTTTAATGTTCAAAGATGGGATATCTGCAGCATATAAATAAAGTGTATCTTCCCATCCAGTTCCATCTTGTTTTAATAAAACAATGCCTTCAAAATTTTTCAATTGTTTTACCACCTCAATGAAAATTATAATCAAATCCATATTAGTTTCACATGTAAAACTCTTTAATTTACATATAGAAAAACGAGGCTGTTATCCTCGTTATAATTCTTTCTTTTTTATAGGCTTTAGATAGTTCTTTTTTAAAATTCTTTCATTTTCAAAAAAAGATTTTTCTGATTTGGACAGAGTATGATTCGTTAACTTTAATTCTGTCAATTTTAAAGTGCAAATCAAATCTGCAACTTGAAATAATCGATACTGAGACGGAATAACTTTTCGAAATTCAACATTTTCTAATAAGGCGTTAAATACAGAAGAAAGTATACGTGTTACTTCAACTTGTCCGTTATCGTAATATATTTTGACGATATCAAAGCTATAAAACAAATCCATATTTTCCTTTATTACTGCTGATAATTGCTTACTTAATTTACCCGTAGCTTCTACAGAGTCTCCGATATGTTTCTTTTCAATAAATATTGTTTTATAAGAAATATCAATATGTCTAACAAATGCCATTAGCTTTTTAAATATTTTTCTTCTATCATCTAATGACATACCTTTATATTCTTCTTCAGAACGAATAATCGGTCCAGCATGAATACAATGTTTTGGCCAATCAAGATACGATAATTCATCCTCAAGATGTACCAATTCTGATTGGATATCCGCATTCTGATTATGAAATACTAATGAAATAATATAATAAGGAGCATGATAATCATATTCACCAAAGTCTCCTGATTCATCCACAAAAATGCTTAATTCTTTCATGCATCCTCATCTTTCCAAAAGAAATGGCGGGTGTCTTACCCGCCTATGTGTGGACCCGGGTCTTACGACCAGCCCAAGCTTTTAAAAGCTTTTCTTTGCATAATCATTATAACTAAATAATGCTTCAAAATCAAATTTTTTGTGTTTCTCATAAATTATTTGTTGATTTATTAACGTATAATAACAATTCATTTATATCCTTGTGCATTTTCGGATGTTCATCAATACATTGATAATTTGAATTCAGAATAGAAATGATTTTTGCTGTTGCACCAATACCAACTTCATCATTATCTAAATGAAAAACAATTGTTTTGATATTTGGATTTCTTTCTAAATAGGCTTTCAAAGCAATAGGAATATCCGCTTCTGATTTAGCAACAATCTTATCACTGGCTCCGGCAAGAGACAGATAATTAAATTCGGTATAATCCATTTCCTCCATTTTTAAAAGAGTCATATAGGATAATAAATCAATCGCTGCTTCAAATACATGCAGTTCATTACTATTTGTATTTGTGTAATTGAAACTAAACGCTTTATTACTTCCGGCATGATCTAATTTAAAATTCTTAAAGATGCTTCGCTTAAACGCATACGCTGGTTTATCTTTATCATATCCAACAAACACTGCATTCTTGAAGTTAGCAGATTGATAAATCATTCCTTTGGATATGAAATCATCCACAATTCCTTTATCGATTTTTCGTATTTCACATAAATAACGAATGACTAAATCATTGTTTTTATCTTTAATAGGTAATTCAAATGATTTTATAGGTTTTGGATGATAATAAGTAGTAACTGGTGCACTAACATTCATTAATTCGGATAGATAGTTACACGCATCTTTAAATTCATAACCTTCCACAATAATCAAATAATCAAGTGCAGATGTTCCACCTTTGCCTTGTGACCACCAATACCACTTCCCATTGGAAAAATGCAAGGAATCATGATTTCGATGATAATAATCTGTTCTCCCATTTTTTACTAACAGGTCTGGAGCATAGTTTCTTAAATAATCAAAAGCAGATAAGGTTCTTACTTTTTCTAGAACGTCTTTTCGTATAAATCGTTGACTCATCTTTCCAACTCCTTGCTTTTTGGTGCCATTTTTGCGATTCCATGTTCTTTACAAAACTTACGTACACCACTTGGATTTTCTTTTGTGGATAATTCGAATTCATCTGTATAAACCGTTTCGACTTTATATTTTTGTTCCTGGATATTGTGAATCCACTGATTCATAAATCGATTGAGTTCATTAGCACGAAACGGATCCCCATCCACTCGCTCATAAAATTGAAGATTATCCTGTTGATAAGATTGAGGGTAGAGCAGTCTGTTTTCTTTATCCACCGTAAATTCAATATCAGGATCAGCCATTAGATTGCCATTCAATTCATAGTTATGAGCCATAACCAATCGATCATCTTCAATGATTTCAACATTCAGATCCATAAATCCAGGTGTTGTATATTTGATATAGTAAGCATCATTGGTCAGTAACGGTTGTGCAATTTGTTCAAATAATTCATAGTTTCTATGTTCAATAGAATTTTCAATAAACCAGTTCTTACTTAAATCAAAATTGGGATTGGTGAATGCTTCAAAACATACTGTCCGAAGGGTTTGATAATAGTCGTGATTGTTTCCAAACAAAAAAGCCTGACCAGAATATGCAGGCTTACTGTTAATCACGTCATAGATTTGTTGATCCACCATTTCATGAATATCTGAAGTGGATACATTTGGATCATCTAGTGCTTCTTTATATTGTTCCATCAAAGAAGAAACCTGAATCACAATATCATGATTCATCTGTTCCATTTCTAATGGCGTTATATACTTATTTTTGATTTCTATCATATGCAGTTTCTCCTTAAATACAGGTTCTAGTTGTTCAATCATTTCATGAGTTGTACTTTGAATATTAACTAAGATAGATTTCAACTCATCAAAATCTCTATTGGCATAACTTGCAATATAGCCAAATGAATATTCAGAAGTGTCCAGTCCAAAATGATCACATAACACAAACGCTAACGATTCGGCTTCAATTTCTCGCTGGCTTTGATTTTTATCTGTTTGTTTATGAAGCAGGCTATGAGCATACTCATGAATGAGTGTTTTTGCGATTTGTAAATCTTCCAAATCTTTATTAATAACGATCTTATCTTCTTTTGGAGAATAATATCCCTTAGCTCCTGTCATAAAGTTTAAATCTTCAGTTTCCGTTTTAAATTCAATGGGAATTATACATACTGACTGAATCGTTTGAATCATGGCTTTAATTTCATTACTTGACCCCGTTAAATCGTGAATCAAAGAAGGGAGAGGATCACCTGAAGTCTGCGATATATCAAATACAGTTGTTGTTTTAAATCGTGTCACATTGACTTGTCGCTGTTCTTGAATGGGTGAACCGGATTCATCCAATTCAACATTTCCTTTTTCATCCACTTTATTCATCAACCTGTCTTCTTTATAAGTTACAGGAGCAAGAATCATCAATCCTTTTTCACCTTTATCCACATGTCGATTAAAGTTTGTTTGCCAGGAACGATAACCAGCAACTAAACTTGCATTCGGTTTTTGTGCTAGTATCAGTAAAGTGTTGTTCAATGAATAATTGTGGAATTTGCTGCAACAAGATAAATATCGTTTAAAAGAATCAGAAGAATAAACATCTTTTACACCTTGTTCAATCATCTCAAAAGCTTGTTTAGTTTTTTCATCCGAAGATTTATAATTAGACATCTCATCACCGTCCTTTCTAAAATAGGGTAAAAGAAAAAGCACTACCGAAGTAATGCTTTCATATGGTATCTCACCATAAATTTATTCATTAATATCCACGATATTTATAAAGCATATCACTGAGCTCTTCATTTTTCTTTATAAAATCCAACAAATATTCTGTGGTTATTTCAAATTGAATATTTCCATCTTTTTTCCGAGTTTTTGTCGCAAGTATTTGCTCTCCTTGTTCAGATGTAATTCTAAATCCATGAATTATTCTATTTCTCATCTCAACTATTTCAGAAAATAATATTTCAATATCTTTATTTCCTGTATTTCTAGAAATTGTATCTGCTATAGATTTTTTAAGTTTTCCAGATTCCAAATCAATAAGATTGTACCAATCATATGCATTGCTTGTATGAATAATATTTTCTATAATAAATCCATTATTTGAACTAAAGACACACAGAGCACTACCCAACAATTCACGATATTCTTTTGAGGGTAATGATTGTCTTGTGTAAGGTTCGTACATTTTTATGCCTCCTCGTTTCGTAATCTATATAATCCAACAATAGCATAGAACTATTAACATTTCATGAATTTATAGATTTTTTGAATTAGTCTGTTCTTTTTGCTAGTATCACAATTCTCTTGTTATCATTTCTAGTATCACAAGTAACTAAGGTCATTAGCTTATCATCTGTTTTGACTGAAATACCCGTTTTATATAATCCACGATTGATTGAGTCGGAAATAAAGGCATTGAATGCAGTATCGGAATCCCAACTGGATTGTGTGAATTCTAGAGAATCATTCAAATTGTTTAAATCCACATTCATGACTTCAAATATCTGATAAGTTCTTGTTTCATTTTCTGTAATGAATCGCAATGTAGGATGTTCTTTATAGTAGCTTTGATTCACATAGCTCATTAATGGAGTAAAAATGATACTATTCCATTTACTAGAATGCCCATAGATGACAACATTTTTTGAATCAATATTTCCATCTGCCGATACAAAAGGAATACCTGCATTGGCATATTCTCTTTTGATATTTTTACGAACATAGTAATCATTATCTGGAGCCTGTACAACAGGTTCATAAATAACTCGATTATCAAATTCTAAAATGCCTACAATATCTTTATTTGTTTTTTTAAGTAAAGATAAAGAAAGCTCCTTTTCAGAAGCTTCCTCGTTCTCTTTATTTTCCTTTGCTGTTTTACTTGGTGTAGATTCTACATAGTATTCTGTATAATCATAAGATTTCTTTGTCCCAAACTCACTATATAAAATGCCACCTAATAGGCTTGCACTAACTATCGCAAGTGCTGCTATTTTTATTTTCTTATGTTTCATACTATTTATACCCCTGTATTTGGAACAACGATACGTGCATTTTCAAAATAATAAATGATCGTATCCGTATCCTTATCAGCTTCTACTTTGTAAGCTTTGGATTTATCGGCTAACTGATAAGAAGTAGGAGCTTTGATTTCCTTGAATTCATATTCATGACCATAGATAGCATCAGATAATACAGCTTTACCATCTTTAATGACATGTTTACTAACCTTGTCATCTCCAACTTTGCGAGAATAATACGTACCATCATCTACATCTAAGATGATTTGTTTATTTTCATCCGTTTTAACTGTCTTGATGATCTTTTTGAAATCTTCATCCTTAGAGATTTCGTATTCTTCATTAGCATCATCGCCAACGATCATTAACTGACCAGATGCAAGGATAGTGACAAAAGATTTAGCTGTCTTATCATAGATTTCAAAAATGGCTCCATTTAAGAAATGATTATGATGCTCTTTATCTACTTTGTTAACATCTAATTCGATACGACGTTTTTCATTGTGTAATTCCATAGGAACAATGACAGTTGATTTTGTTGTATCTTCATCATAGTTGAATGTAAAATCATGTTTTTCTTCATCTAATTTGAAGCCTACATTTGTTTCAAGTTCTTTAACGTAGTAATCACCTGTTGGAAGATCTAACTGTTCTACATTTTTACCATCTTTATCAATCGTTAAGGTACCAACTAATCCATCGGCTGGAATAATGACTTTATCATCGACTGTAATATCATTTTTAGAATAGACACCAAAGACAACATCTTTGTAGGCTTCTTTATCTTCATCTTCAAATGTCTTAATGATCTGTAAATCCAACTTTTGTCTTTCGTTGACATAAGACTGTTTGATTTCGACTACATCGATCATCTGACCTGCATATTCAATATCAAAGTCATAGCTGTTTTCATCTAATACAAATCCTGTTTGTGTTGCAATTTCCTTGATAGAATATTTACCTAACTGAAGTAATGAAGAAGTTGTAACACCTTCACCAGTTGTAAATGTATCTACAACATCTCCTTTGTGGAACCATACAGTTCCTTCTGGAGTAACAATGTCTTCACGTGCTGTGATTTCATACGTAACACCAGATAGATATTTTTCTTTATAGACTGGTGTATAAAGTGTTCCATAATCTGTTTCGGATTCTTTTGCTCCTGACAACATTTCACCACTCTTTTCAACATAAACTTGTCCCTTTTGAGTTTTGTTGTCAAAGTTCATAAAGATTTCTGTGCTAGAACCATCTACATTGATTGTAATTTCTGTGCCCTTTAATACATAACCATGAGGTGCTTTGATCTCCACTAATTTATATTCTCCATATTTTAAAGGAGCAGGTAAGTGAACAGAACCATCCTCATCGGTTTTAAATACATCTGTTGTATATTTTTTAGGATATGTCACAGTCTGAGTTACATAGTTTCCATCTGCATCTTTGATTTTGAATTCAACACCAGCAGCAGGAATACGTTTACCTGTTTCGCTGTCTGTTTTATAGATTGTTAATTCAGCTTTGATTGTATCGTTATAGATATTGTAGAAATAGGTCTTTTGATCTTTATCAATCTTTACTTCAAAGGGTTTTAAAGTATCAAAGCCAGTTGTTTCATGCTCTTTGACAATATATGTTCCATATGGAAGGTAATCACTGATTGCTCGACCATCTTCATCTGTTGTTAATGTAGATACAACTTTACCAGTTGATTTTAGGATAATATCAAACTTAAATCCTTTACCAGGCTTTTGAACATTCGACTGGAATAAACCGTATTTATCTTTATCAACGGTCTTGGCAATTTCAATACGTCCTTTAATAACCTGATCTTTGATTGTTGTAGAAAAAGTTGAAGGTGTATTATCACCTGAATAATCAAGTTTTACTGAATTACAATTGTTGTTTGTAAGATAGCCTTCTGGAGAAGCAATTTCACACACATTCAATGTTGTTCCAACAGGATACTTTTTAGATTTTACTTTTGATCCAGTTGTCGTAATGGTTTCAAGTGTATTGTCACTTGTATCTTTAATCGCAAAGGTTGCTCCATTAAATGTGGCATCACCTTGTGTTTTATTGCCTGTTTCAGCATCTTGTTTTTCCACTTCAATATCGGCATACATTAAATCAAAGTTTAATTTGAAGTTTGGAGTTGGATCACTACGAGTAGCCATATAGATGACTTTTTGATCAGATCCTGCACCATAGATGATATGAACATCTCTTGCAGTTTTAGTACGACCAAAAGTGATTGTCTTATCATAGTTTTCAGACGTAATAGAAACAGTTAAGTTATTTCCACTTACAGAAGCATTGATTCCATTGGCATTCGTAATAGAGTAATTACCTAAGGTTCCTTTTGTATCTGTCAAAGTAACAGGAGTATTCAATCCCATCTTGATTGTCTGATTGTTGAAAGAAGGTCTTCCTTGTGGCTGACTTCTTAAAGAATTGATTGTATTAATTTCACCAGAAACATCTAATGGAGTTACACCATCTGGTAAATATGGATCATACCATCCAGATACCACTTGCCAAATTAATAGCTGTGTAGCCACATAATAATTGTCTGTTTCATGTCCTGGATACGAATACCCATAATAATTGATTTCCCATATAGCTTGTCTTTGACTTTCTGACAAATCATCCCATTTTGTTGTGTTAACAGGATAATCATGGTTTAAATCAAACAGTGTATCTGGTTCAATGCAGAACACGATATTTCCATCTACTGTTAATTTTCGAATATAGTCATACCCATAAACCCCCATTCCGTTGATTCTAGCCAATCTTTCAGATGCAAACCCTGGTGTTAATCTAACATAAGGGTTTGTATACATATCTTCATATGCTTCGGGAAACACATCTTCAACTGTACCAAGCTGAGTAATTGTTTCTGTGGCTTCACTGTAATCCTCGTTTGAATCTGTTTCTTGAGCATGTACAGTGAGCGTATTTGTCATTGAATTCAATATCACAAGTGTCGTTAAGAAAAACTTACTTGCTTTCTTCAATATGTTTTTCATATCTCATTTTTCCTTTCGTTTAAATTGTTGTAATAAAAAAGACGAGAAGATCTCGTCAAAGTATTTATTCAATTCTCATTTATCACATCCTTTACTGAATTAAATTTCCATTACTCCAAAGATTCAAACCATAGTAGGCAATACTATGATCATTTCGATACACAGGCTGTACAGAATAGTTCGTGATTTCAATATCACCGATATACATCACTTCATCTAGGTAATACATTCCTGCAGCATCTGCTTCAGCTTGCGAACTATAAGTTGCATAGTAAAAGTTGGTATCCAAAATTACATCGCAACTTACATCTGAATTGACACCACCAGGGCAAGCATAAGTTGGTCTTGATGGTTCTGGAGTAGGTGTAGGTTCTACTACAGGTTCTTGTTTGGATTCACTAGGCTTTTCAACAGGTTGACTTACAACATCATTGTTCGATTTATCTGATGTATTGGAACTGTTTGAAGTTGAAGATTTTTTATTTGAACCAGAAGAACTCTTTGCAGCACTTTCTTTCTTAGAATTTTGCCTTTTACCTTCCGAAGAAACACTTGTTGTTTTGAATTCACTTTTGCCCGTAACTTTTTCTTTCTGTTTTTCTTCCTTGGATTCAGGCTTCTTCATTGTATCTCCAGCACCTGTTTTCTCATCCTTGTCGACATTTTCATGTTCACTAACTATAGCTTCATGTTTGCTAACACTTAAAGAAGTATTTTCCGTAAACTTTTCCACTGTTGGAACAGATACATCCTGATTCATGTTAAAAACGATGCATGTACCAACAAGTAAGCTTGAAATACATAACGCAATTAATTGTCTTTTCATTGGTCTAACCTCCAATTGTATTTCTTAACAAATATCTCTATCTTTAAAATACAAGTTCTTATCAATAATTACCTAGATACAAATATTTCTACTTACTAAATAACAACATTTTTTCTTTTTCGGTAGGTAATAAAGATTGTCTCGGTAGGTAGGAGGGGTTTTAGGGGAGGTCACAGTCACACGTCTTGGTGCAAAGACAAACTGCCCCTCCAACAGTTTGGCAACAATCACAAGTAGAAAAAAAGCAGTTGCATCTTCAACTACCGTTCCTGTTCTCGTGATCTTTTCTTTGCCCAGTTTTCTAGCAAGTGAATCATAAGATCCTTTTTCTTGCCTGGTGTGAAGTCCTTGGGAAAATATTTATCGATTTCTTTCATTTGAAAAGATAGCTTTTCTCGTTGATTTGGTTTTTCTTCAGATAAAGTATCTTCAATGAATTCTGTAGTGAGTTCACCATCGTGACTCAATCGTTTAAACTCCTGACATTGAGCCAAAGATGGTGTTCTTTGATTTTCAATAATCGCATTGGCTAAATCATATTGTTCGGATTCTGTTAAATAAGAAAGTTCAACAGCTGGATTGAATGCAATCTTGATTTCATTTTCATGTCGTCCATCTACCATTTCCTGTAATGGTTCAATCAGATAGGTTAAGCGAATAAATCTTTTGATTTGATTTCTACTAATTCCTAATTGTTCTCCAAGAATATCTGCTGACTCTGGCTTCCGCCCAAGTTGGGCGGAAGTAGCTTTATCATATTCAATCGGAATATCATTAATATCTATATCTACTTTTTTACCTTGATGTTTCATGGCTTCTAATCGCATTTTGTAGGCATAACCACGTTCACTAGGATAAATGTTTTCTCGTTGGATATTTGAATCGACCATCAAGATTGTTGCCTGGTCATCGTCCAAATCACGGATAATGACATTCATTTCTTTTCTTCCTAGCTGCGACAAGGCAAATTTACGCCTGTGACCAGAAATCATTTCATACGTTCCATCTTTTTTCGGACGAACTAATGCAGGCATTAACATATCGTTTTCTTTAATGGAATCGATAAGCTTTGCCATATCCTCATCCATTGTGACATGGAAGGGATGTTCTTTAAAATCTGTAATCTTATCTATAGGGATTGTCATTACTTTTTCACTATTGGCTTCTTGTCTTTCTTCTTCTGTAGAAAACAAAGAGTCATAGCTGGGCAATCCTAAATCTAGTTTTGGCAAATGTGCCACCTCCTTAAAATAGAGTGAGTTGTATTGTATTTTTCATTGTTTGATGATTCCATTCATCAATGGCTTGATTTGCATTTTGTTTGGTTTGTGTCCTTGCAGAACACAAAGTACATGTAACATATTGACCATAATAGCCATTGATTCGTTTACTGTCCCAATCAATCAACAAATGTGCTGCACCATGACAATAGGGACATCGTTTAATTCTAGTCATTTAACAATTCAAAAGACTCAACAACGACATTGGTTGAATACTGTTTTTTACCATCTTTTTCATAAGAGCTTGTACGAAGATTGCCTACAATACAAAATCCTGTATCTTTATCACCATGTTTACAGATATCATTTGCCATATCACCAAAGGCAATACAGTTAATATAATCTGTCCATGGTTTCTTTCCATCTCGTAAACAAGCTAAAGAGAACTTCACAAAAGTATTTCCTTTTCCATTCTTGGATACTTCAATATCTCTTGTCAAAGTTCCTAATAATTCCACATGATTGTTTTTCATTCTACTTCTCCTAAAGACTTATTTCATCTTTATGTCTTATTTTTGGATTTTTTACCAATTCTTTTGTCAGATTATTATAGGCGACAGCTACTTTTGAATCTTTGGCATACGCATAGATACTTTTACCAGAAATAGATGCTTCACTGGCTTTCGTGGCTTTTGGAATGATCGTATCAAATACACGAATGTTCTTTCCAAAGCTTTCTCGTATCGTATCAATCGTACTTTTGGTAATGTTGGTATTTAGATCCGCAAGTGTCATTACAATTCCAGTAATCTTCAAATTACTATTAATCTTACGCTGCACTTTATTGACCGTCTGTAACAATTTTGTCATTCCTTTAGCTGGCAAATACTGCGTCTGTACGGGAATCAGTACTTCATCTGCTGCAGATAATGCATTGACAGTAAGCATACCAAGAGAGGGTGGACAATCAATAAAGATATAATCGTATTTATCCCTTAATGGTTCAATACAATTACTTAATGTCTGTTCTCGGTTGATAACACTCACTAAACGCATTTCAAAATCAGCGAGTTCAATATTTGCAGGAATCAGATCTACATCTTCTTCATGATGTAAAATCAATGCATCATAAGAGATCTCATTGTCATTGATATAATCATCTAGCATAGAAGAAATAGATTGTTCTAAAGCATCATTGTTTTTCCAACCTAAACAACTTGTGAGATCTCCCTGAGGATCAAAGTCTACGATCAGTACATCAAATCCTTGTCGAGATAAGCCAATTGCCACATTCTCTGTCGTTGTTGTTTTACCAACGCCACCTTTTTGATTTGTGACTGCGATTACTTTACATTTACGCATAAAAAAACTCCTTTCCACACAACCAAACATTTGTTGGTTATGTAAAAGGAGCAGGGAATAAAGGCGTAGATTAAGCTTTTAAGAAATTCATGACTAGCTTGACCATTATTTCTTTTTCCTCTGGTCTAGATTCGGCAATCATCAACGTAATAGCAACTAAGGCACTATCTGAAATGATTTGTTTTCCATCAATGATTAAATGTTGATTCTTATTTAAAAATTCAAGAAAAATAGAAGCGCCAATACGCTTGCATCCATCCACAAACGGATGATCTTTCACAAGAAAATAAAGTAAATTGGCTGCCTTTTCTTCAATACTCGGATAGATTTCTTGTCCAAAAACATTTTGATATACAGCTGCAATAATTCCATTCAATTTGCCTGGTTCTTTTTCAACACCAAATACATCAGAAAATCCACCATACTTCATAGAATCAATAAGAGTTCTGCACTCTTCATAGGTTAACTGGTAAATAGAGTCTTTACCTTTTGGTTTAGAAATACACCCATGATCATAATCATCAAGTAATGATAATGCATTTGAATAAGCTTCAATCACATTCAATACTTCTTTTTCTTCAATACATAAAGTAGAAGCAAGCATCCTAGATTGAATGGATACAGTCTTGTTTAATACTTCAATTCTTTTCTCATTTATTGCATATCCCTTCATCA
>JABLTL010117236.1_pt1 | contig 27146 bp, 29 predicted proteins | sample 7160151 | NCBI WGS metagenome assembly JABLTL01 (sample SAMN14651223, study PRJNA627086) | human gut metagenome | isolation source: feces | host: Homo sapiens
CACATACAGGTCACCATACCGTGATGCCTGCTGGAAAAACTCCACATGACCGGAATGCAGCAGGTCATAACACCCGCTTACAAAAACTTTTTTTGCCATAAACTTTATGAATAGAGAACAGTACCGCCCGTGATAATGATATTCTTCATCTTCTTAATATTCTAAATTCTTTTTTAATGTTTGATTTTTCTCTTCAAGAATTGAAAGAAGATACTTGCCGTAGTCATTCTTCAACATGGGCTGAGCATTCTCTCTCAATTGCTCAGCAGTAATCCAACCCTGGCGGTATGCGATACCTTCCAGACAAGCCACCTTCAAGCCCTGACGCTTCTCCAAGACCTCGATAAAGGTAGATGCCTCTGAAAGGGAATCATGGGTTCCGGTATCAAGCCAGGCGAATCCTCTTGCCATGGTCTGAACCTTCAGCTGCTTATCCTTCAGAAATTCCTGGTTCACCGTTGTGATTTCCAACTCACCACGAGCAGATGGCTTGATATGCTTAGCCACTTCCACCACCTTATTAGGATAGAAGTATAAGCCAACCACAGCATAGTTACTCTTAGGATGCTCTGGCTTCTCCTCGATGCTGAGGCAATTGCCTTGCTCATCAAACTCTGCTACACCATATCGCTCAGGATCACTTACACGATAACCAAAGACGGTTGCCTTGTCATTCTGCTCAGCATCCACTACAGCCTTTGCCAAGATCAGGTTCAATCCTGCACCATAGAAGATGTTGTCACCCAATACCAGACAAGCCGAATCATTACCGATGAACTTCTCACCGATGATGAAAGCCTGAGCCAAACCATCAGGAGAAGGCTGCTCGGCATACTTGAACTTCACTCCAAACTGACTTCCGTCACCTAAAAGACGCTTAAAACCAGGCAAGTCGAATGGCGTAGAGATAATCAATATCTCACGGATACCTGCCAGCATCAAAACCGAGATAGGATAATATATCATCGGCTTATCAAAAATAGGTATCAGCTGCTTGCTGATACCTTTTGTGATAGGATACAGACGAGTACCACTACCACCTGCTAATACTATTCCCTTCATTGTCTTAATGTTAAATGATTAGTATTTGTTGTTTTATTTGTATAAATCTACATTTAGTATTCAAAAGGACTATCAAAGTCCTTCAATACCTCATGTTTCGTATCCTTTTCCGAAAGATTAGCATGTTCCGTAGGAATGCGCCAATCAATCCCGAGTGATTCATCCAATATCGAGATACCCCCATCAGCCTCTGGGTGATAGAAGTTATCACATTTATATTGGAATACCGCAGTCTCCGACAACACTGCGAAACCATGCGCAAAGCCCTTAGGAATAAAGAACTGGCGATGATTATCTTCCGTCAGTTCCACCGCCACATGCTTACCGTATGTTGGCGAACCCTTACGGATATCCACGGCAACATCCAGCACTCTACCCTTCACACATCTCACCAGCTTACTCTGTGTAAACGGAGGCCTCTGGAAATGCAAGCCACGCATTACGCCATAAGAACTCATGCTCTCATTGTCCTGGCAGAACTCTACCTTGTAGCCAACCAATGGCTCAACCTTCTCTTTAAACTCACGCTCGCTGAAGCTCTCAAAGAAGTAACCACGAGCATCTCTAAACAGGCGAGGCTCAATGATGAGTACGCCATCTATATTTGTCTTTATTACGTTCATTGAATTCTTTATTAGATTTTATAACTTATTTGTTTTTCTTCTGTTCCAGCAACCATTTGAAGTATTCCTCATGCTGGTCAACCAAATGCTCCCAAGAATACTCATTCTTGATTTCCTCCACATTACCATTCGTGAAGTTCTTCTTATGCTGAGTACAGATATTCTCGATATCATTCAGCATCTCAGTCACCTTCTCTGCATTAGGATAGTACAAAGAGTTATCCTTCAACACGGCACGATTAAATATGTTGTCATGAGCAAGGATAAAGCATTCTGATGCCATTGCTTCCAGCAGAGAAGGATTGGTTCCACCCACACTATGACCATGGAAATAAGCCTTAGAGAAATGACGGATAGAATTCAATTTGTTGAAGTCATAGATACCACCTACGAATTTCACACTCTTCTCCTTACCATACTTGGTAACCAATTCCTTACCATGAGGAGTATTGGTTTTACCTACCACAATCAGAGGACGCTTACCATTCTCCTTGGAATGCAAGTAACCCTCAATGGCCATCACGATATTATTCTCAGGTTCCAGTCTGGCTACCAGAATATAGTATTCTTCAGGTTTCAAGCCATACTCCTTCAGATGCTCCACATTATAATCATCATGGATGTCGGCGCCGTATGCCAGGAACTTACTGTCCTTGCCATACTTCTCCTTGTAGTAATCATGGATGCCCATGTTGTCAGCAATCAGATAATGACTATGTTTTACAGCCATTCTCTCCTCCCAGAATACGAACTTGCGTACCCATTTATTGAACTTGGTACGCTTATATTCCAGACCATCCATGTTGGTAACCACAATACTCTTGGTAACATTCTTCACATCAAACCAGATGAAAGCAGGAATGATGCTCGTATATCCAGCCTCATAGATGATATCGAAGTTCTCACGCTTCAAGGCATCCTTCAGCGACATGAAGTCGTAAAAGAAAGAACCAATACTACCACCCATCCAAGTCTCAGGACTATAGATATGTTTGATTTTCACACCCTTGTACTCATCATCCTTATAAGGGTGATAAGAAGGAGAATACACCGTAACCTCATGGCCACGCTTCACCAAGCCCACTGAGATATACTCAGCGAACTGCTCAAAACCTCCGTAGTTGTTAGGAATACCACGGACGCTAATAAATGCTATCTTCATTTTACAAAATTTAAATCTGTTTTTTTCCTAAAAAGTCAGTCAGCAAATTACGATATTTAACATACCAGGGTATCGGTATCAACGAAACACTCTGAGCCGAACCAAGCCAAAGCCCCCATATTAAAATCATAACATTTTTCTGATTTAAATCTAAGTTTTCCCATGAAACTGTAACAAATTTATTCATATAATAATTGACATGAGTTGAAAAGAATGAAAGGACTCTAGTTGTGATGTCATTTGGGTTGGTCTCGAAAAATTTAGCTTTCTTAACCTTACTATTTCTAGCCAATATCTGATATAGTCTATAAAAATCCTTTTCCTTTATATTTTTTGGGACCTCAAACTCAATATTATCATATTTGAAAATTTCCGAATATATTGGTATTCTATTAATCACACGCCTCGAGACACTATAATTAGAAGATGATTCGTAATAAGAAAAAGAAAAGTCTTTATATTCTTCTTCATTAAAAGCGCAATATTTTTGTTCTTTGACATATCTTAAATATTTCAGAACAACAATTCGAATTTCTCTCATACTATTTGCGTTATCAATCAATGCTGTCATTCCCATTGATTCCCATGCATGAAATAACGCAGGAATATCCGAAACATCTATTTTAACATTAGATTTTTGGGACAATGTAGAAATCAAATACATAAAATCAAAATATTCGGTATTTGATACTACGAATGTTATATCAAATGATTTTAAATCTCGTGCTTTTAGACTTAAATCCGCAAGCAAATTCAAAAAACATTCATTTTCCTCTTCCTTATTGTTTATATTACTAATCTTATCATTCCAAAACATAGAGAATTTATCTATATCTTCTTTATTTGCATTTAAAGAAATACAAGAAGAAATATAATCATAAGATCCTCCATATAAATCTGAATCATAAAAATATGCTTTTTCCATTTACTTAATCTTTTATTAGTTTCACAGAACCAGTTCGCAAAAAGAAATTAATATCTATACCGAAATCCAATTTTGTCGGATAATACATCATAACATAAGGATTACTAAATGCTTTTCTTGAACGTTTATAAAAAACAGAAGTATTACCTTTCCTATAATATAGGAATCCTACACGAGCCGCACTTTTAATATGTTTAGGTGACATTTCTTCAGAGCAATGAATTACCATCATCAATAGATTACTACTCTGTAATATGTCTGTTGGAACTATATCACTATGCAATATAGAGATCTCAACTATTTCAACCGGCGTTTTATTTAAAGCAAGAATAAATTGAGGAGTAATTAAATCACCTACGCTCACAGAAAGTGAAGATATTCTTTTTTCGTTCAAAACAGGAATCAAATGCATGGGATGAAAACCAATTGGAACCTTATTTATAGATAACTCATTAAACAACTTATTTGTATGAAGAGACCAGAAAGAATGAGTATTTAGATTACTTTCAAACTCATCTAAACAACGTTGTTTATAAAAATCTATTGCCATATCAAACTTATCCAAGTTTGGTATATCATCCCAATTTTCAAAAGCTATTTCCGACAAAAAGTATTCAAAGAAAGACTTATGAGAGAATTTCCAATTTCCTTTTACATCTCTATTAAACAAAGAATTTAATCTTAATTCAGCATTGTGCAAAGGATGAAGATCTTCAAACGCCTCCAGCTGTTCTTTTGTCATTGTACAAGATGGATTATTATTCAAATTCTTATATAAGGTAAAGGCTGCAGCTTTTGAAATCAAAGGAATTTGAGAAATAAACTTCAACTTATCTGCACCATAGAGTTTCTGACGTCTTGCTTCCCTCTCCAACCATGATTTTATTAAAGCCTGATAAATTTGAAATCCATATTTATACCTATCTTTAGAGTTTATCAAATCATCAATATTAGAAAGCAAAAGTGGACGTGACATTAATGAATCATTAAGTTCTATCATCTTTAAGGCTTTAATTCTCTTTTGAGGATGAAACCAACTGTATTTTTTCTTTATGTACAAGATACGTTCTTTATCCTTAAAAGGTGAAATGTAAAATCTGATAAAAGCTTTTACGCCTTTCTCTGAAGAAAATGAAGATATTGTAGTATAGTTAGGCTCTTTATCCGAAGAGGAAAAGAACTGAGTTCTACAAGTTATGATAACTCTGTTAAAATCTTTAATTGCAAATAGAAGTTTGTTCCAGAAGTCATCAAAATTCTTCATCGCTTCTACATTTTCATCAAGTGCATCTAATAATAATATCACATTTCCTTTATCTTCAATTCTATTTATCTTATCAATTACATCAGACTGGATTAAAGATAATATTTCTATATCATGCCCTGTACCATCCATCTGAAAAACCATTTTTCGGTATAAATAAACCATAAAACTAGATTTACCCATACCAGCACCAGCCAAAATACAATAAAGATTATTGCAGCCATTATTGTCTTTCATCAACTCAATCATTTTATTCAGCAAATTCTCTCTTGTTTCAGCAATGGTTGCATCTATTGGATCAGGATAATCACTAGGTGTTTTACTTTGGCACATAGCAGGAATATAAAGACGTTTTTTCTTGTAAGGAAGATAATCTCTAAAATCTGTATTAGCAATCGCCTTCATCTTCTTTAACCGCCATTTGTTTACCCTAATTTGTCTCACAATAACTTTATACATAATACCCAATATTATTATAGCAACGATAATATGCCAAAGTTTTATATCTATACCCAATTCTTTGCCAGCTTCCTGAAACTCAGAAGCAGAAACCTGCAGGAGTAGTCGTTCTATTTCCATAGTTTAAATTTTCAATTTTACTCTATTAAATCCAAATGTTGCCCATAACCTACCGAAAGAACATTGGGTCAAATCTTCATCCGACACATTCAACCAAGGAGACCATTTACAGTTAGGGGATTCTGTCGTCAAGTCTCGTTCCTTTTTCTTACAGAAACTCCAATGACACCATTCTTTCAAATCACATTCTTTCACTAGGTAAGGATAATCTCCGGTATCATTTTTAATGGCAGAAGTAGTAAACAAAATATTATAGAATTGATGCAAAGACAAGAACCAGTCTGAATCCAAACTTTTATCATTTACGACTCGTGGAAGAAAATTATAAACTTGGTTTGCCGCTGTCTTTATGGATAAGCATCCAAGGGCATCAATCACCTTTTTATATTCATTATTCAAATTCAATCTTCCACCTCTAGCTATGTCTAAGAAGAAAGTAGGCCAATTCGTTCTTAATGTATAAGCAGCATCAAATACGGCATCTGTTACTTCCTCAAAATCGCCCCAATACTTATGGATAAACATATCCGAGAATTGTTTCTTTGCAGTATTATTTGTTTGATAGAGTTCGTCTTCCCAATTCTTAACTCGACTAAATGTAGCTGCCATCTTTTTCCCTAACCCATATACATAGATGAAAGCAGGAGTTATTGGAGCTGTCGTTGATGCTAACTCTTTCAAAATTGCATATAAAGCTATACCAGGCAGCGAATACATCAGACAAACATCACATAAAGCAATCAACACTAAGTCATCCAATTCTCGCTGCAGTTTCCATTCTGCAATTCTTCGAACAACAAAGTACGGACATTCTGCAGGTTGTACCAAAATATTGGGATAAACACGATTCTCTATTAAATATGCCATAGATTCAGATATAGCCATTTCCCCGACATCGAATGTTCTAAGAATATTGTTTTGATCTCGGAATGTCAACCTACTAGTAGCCTTTCCTTTGTAGGATTGTCCAGAAGAATACAAAATAGTAGTATCCGTAAGTTCAAAAGAAACAATAGTAGTTATTCTCCCATCAATTGCCATCCCTTGCAAGTCACGCAATTTCATATCACCTTTGCAGATAGCTAAACTATTAGCATTAGGTTTTATGTTATAAGCCCAAGTATCGGTATTCACAGGAATCTTCAACTTGTGATGCTTTCGTGCTTTACTACAAACCCACTTAATTTGGTCTATAACAGTCTCTATTCTTGCTAAACCTGCAATTGTTGTCAAATCTTGCAAGTAATGAATGAACTCATGCAAGAACACAGCCTCTGTCCTTTCATCTATTGGATAACGTCCCAAATACCACAAATCATCAGGCGTATTCACATCAAGACAGAGGAATGCTGGATAATATGAGCCACCCTTCGACTCTTTACGTTCGTACATATAAACCTTTATTTATATAATTCTTCTATTATCTCCTGTGCGTGTTCGCTCATAGAATGCCTCCAATCATTAGATATAATAGCCTCATTATAATTTCGCAGCAAAGATTTATCATCAACAAGCAGTTCCAGTAATGAAACAAGTTCCTCATCCGAATGAAAGACAAACTTTGAATCATATTCTTTAACGATATCTTTGGCACCAACCGTATCAGACACTAATACAGGAACACCATATGAAAGAGCCTCTAATGTCACGAGACCAAAGGTCTCGTGACATAGAGACGGAACGACCATGATATCCATGCTCGTATAAACCGTCTCTATGGCACTATGCGTGAATTTTCCACGATAATATATGGGTAATGATTCATCTTGACCAATTGTATCTCCCCAAACATCCAGTCTCCATTTATCATTTCTATTTAATTGTTTTAGAGCCATAATCAATCTTGATAACCCCTTATAAGGGGCTGCACTTCCAACAAATCCGATTTTTAAGCAATTTTCCTCAAATGATTTCTTTCGTCTATGATCATTAATACCATTATGAGTGATAGGAATAATCTTCTCTTCCTTAGGAACTATATATTTACGATATGTATCTCTTGTGACCTCACTATTAAAATGAAACTCATCTACCATCGAGAAGCAATCTTTATAATAATCTATTAGACTTTGATATTTCTTAATCATAAGTATTTTCTTATAAAGGGTTTAAATGGAACCATCCACTTGGCATTTCTTAATCTTAGGAAAAGTATATTTTTCCCCAAACGATTACATTGCTCACAGTTTTTCACACAGATTTTTTCACAGAACTTGCCATTCACATCTATTAAATTAACCTTTAAGCAAAGACCAAAGTAATCATGAGAAGTATAGACAATTTTTATCTTCTTATCATGAACGATTTGAAGGTAAGCCCTAGGAATCCCCATCAAAGTATGGACATGTAGTACATCTGGTTTAACTTCCTCAAGCATTCGAATGAAAGATTTTTTATCCAAATTACTTTCATCCATTAATTTATCAGGCTCATTTGTTCCATAGAAAAGAGGAACAGGCATAGGATTAGTAATCTCATATACGCCAAGCCCAAAACTAGATTTATCTAAATGTACATATCCATGTTGACGCACAAAGGAATATCCACCGGGATATAAACAATAAACGTCATGCCCAAGTTTTTGTTGAGCTATCATTAAATCCGTAACATATTTGGTCAAGCCTCCACTTCGATATGGAGCAAAACCTAATGTATAATGCAATATTCTCATAGGTTATTCATCTTTTGGATTAAGTCGACAAATTATTTTTTGAAAAGACACTTTTCGTTGGTTATTTTTGCTAATGAAAAAAGCAGGAAACTCATTTGTCCCAAACCGCAAAGAGTATTCGGTTCAACGAAGATATAATAATTTTGCATTAGAATTCTCCATGTCTTTTAATATTTTCATTCTAATCTTTTTATTGATATTCCACGGAAACTCATCTATACAAAATTTTGAACCTTCAATATTTTTATAATGTGCCAAATATTCATCAAGCTTACATATAATTTGCCCCCCCATAACCGCAACAGAGTTGCTAGGAATATCATGAGCAATTCTGGCTTCTGCACCAATAATTACATTATCACCAATTGTAACGCCTGGCAAAATAATTGCACCAAAGCCTATAAAGACATTATTACCTATCGTAACTGGAGCATATTTAACGAAACCATTGAACTTCTTTATAGAAGCATCATGTATCAATACCGTTGCATTAGTAATAGTTACATTATTACCAATAGTAATCATCTCAGGAAACAAATTATCAATAACCGATCGTTGAATATCTACATTGTCACCGATATTCATTCCTAAGCTCTTCAATTCATCAACACCTTGAAAGGTTTCCTTACCTAAGAATCTTAGTATATATCTTTTAATTTGAATTCTATTCATCACTTATATTTTTTATAATTTTAACCACTAGTGTACGGATAAAATCTCATAAGAGGCAACCCTCTTCATATAGAGACTCCGAACTATTAATATTTAAATCTTCAGTTATATAACTATTTTAAAATTTCAATCAATTTATGCACAGCCCCTGAAACATTGTATTGTTGCGAATAATCTTTCAGAATTGCTTCATTCTTTGGGTGCACTATTGAATATGCCATTAAATCAGCAAAAGCATTGTAATCCACACAGTCGCTACTTACATAGCCATAAGTTGGCGACTTTAATATCTCTTCAGGTCCACTACATGGTGTTGAGACTACCGTTTTTCCTAAGCAGACAGCTTCAAGTACCACATTTGATAACGATTCTGAAAAAGAAGTCAAAACAATCAACTTAGCTTTCTTCATATAAGCAAAGGGATTCGAAGTAGGTTTATGAAAAACAACAGAATCCAAAATATTCAGAAGTTTTGCCTGTTCAATTAACTCTACTTTTTCATCACCATCTCCTATCAATAATAGTTTAAAGCTTGAATTTTTCTTATGGAATACAGAAAAGGCATTAATTAAAAATTTCAAATTCTTCTCAGCATAAAACCTTCCAACATAAAGAATATATTCATTTGGAACAACAGGTGATTGTTTATTAGCCATTTCATTTATCAATTTTATATTCATCGGATTATATAAAACTGTTATCTTCTTAGGCTCAATTCCCATGTCTTCTATCATTCTTTTTATCCCTTGTGAAACCGCAAAAATTTTGTATGCTTTCTTAAAGATCCAGGGCATAATAGTCTTATGCATAATATGAAGACTTTTACAATAAGCATAATTATGTTGGCTAACAACTATTCTAGAAACATTACCTAATAAAAAGTTTGCCAAAACCATCATTATACTACCTCTTTCTGCTCCGGTTACTATGAAATCCCATTTTTCTTTACGCAATAGAACCATTAAAGGAAATAAAACATTCCAATATTTGTCTTTTCGAAGTTCCTTAATTTCAATTCGTTTCGAAACTTGATCTAATAAAATACCTTGCTTTTTTAGAGCTATAAAGGTAACTTGATAGTTTTTTAAAACTAGGGAATTAGCATATTCTATAAAAACTTTCTCTATTCCACCAATTTGGAAATCTGATAAAAAGAAAGCTACTCGAATTTGTTTATTTGATACCATAATATTTTTATTTAACCTGTCGAAATATTCGGCTATTTTTCTTTTGTAAAATATCCCATTTTTTGACGATTTTTGGGAATATCGTTGACAAGAATCTTTTAAATTTGATTATAGTTCCCTGCTTTACTAAATTATACCAATAGGAAGGTGTATTGTAGGAACCATTGACTAAGCTTGTTTCTCTAAATGTTTTATAAAACAATCTACTAGAGACACCATTTTCTGCCTCAAATTCAGAAATAACAACTTCTACAAACTGAAAGTTTTTCCCATCATGATATAAACGATAAAATAAATCATAATCTGCAGCGATTCTAAAACGGCAATCAAACTGATACTGTTGCAATAATGTTCTCTTAACAAAAGATGCAGGATGACCAAATGGCATAGCAGAATTTATTGTTTGCAAACTAGAAGGAAGCATCATGAATTTACCATATGAAAAACAATGAACTAACACACCATATGCTACATCCGCATTACTTGATACCTTTGCAAAAAATGTACTCAATACATTATTATCCACATATTTATCGCCAGCATTAATGAAACCAACCCATTCTCCAGTTGCTTGCTTTATGCCTTTATTCATCGCATCATATATTCCCTTGTCTGGTTCACTTACTATTTTTGATATCTTATCCTTATAACGATTTACAATTTCCAAAGTTTTATCTTTAGATGCACCATCTATAATAATATATTCTAAATCACTATAAGACTGATTTATAACCGACAAAATAGTTTGCTCAATATCATTTTCGACATTATAGCAAATTGTTACTATTGATATTTTCATTGTATATTATTTTTAATCTTTAAATAAAACATCTACGTTAAAAAAGCGTTTTTTATTTTCTCATTAATATATAATATTACTACAAATATTTGCTCTTGTTATCTGCATATTCAAATTTTGACAGACCAGTTTTATTATCGGTTCCTATAGATAAAATTAAAAAGAATAGAGACAGATTTTGAGGATTGGATAAGCCAACTCCAGAAAAAGCATCAACAAAAAGCATTATCATCTGAGCAGCAACTATCAAATACAAATAATGTTTCTTTCGGTTATCCCAAAAATACCGAGCAAAACTAAAGCACATATAAAGATAAATAAGCATACCACCAAAACCTAAATAAGTAATCAAATTACCATATGCTATATCAGGATTACCAAGTTGATTTGTTTCTCCCGTTTCGTCATTTATTAAACCAATTCTAAATCGATAATGTCTCAAAACCCAAGGCTGAGAATCAGAAACCAACCCCATACCGAATATTTTCTCACCTAAAGAACGATGGGCTAAATATTCTGCTCTTTCATAGCATATAGCAAACCTAAAAGTCATAGTTGCATCATCCTGAAGTTGATAATTCTTTCCAAAATCACCATTCACAATTTGGTTTAAGTCATTTGAAGTACCACCACTTTTAAATCTATTTGACAAAGTTCCTATAAATGGTATAAGACAGATTCCAAGTACTATTAAAGTTTTAGCTACTTTTTTAAAACTACCATTTATCATCATCGCTAACAATAAAGTACCAATACCCGTAGCAATATAAGTACGCCCTAGAGTACATAGGAGAGCCATAAACAATACACCTCGAATTGTATTTATCTTTAAGACCTTCGGACAAGACTCTGGCTTGATAAAACTTATAATAATAAAAAAAACAAGGTTTGCTGGCGAATTATACAACCGAACTAATCCTGTACTCGAATCATATGAAAAATCAGATAAATATGGTAGCAACGGCCTCCCTACAAAAAGTTGCATTATATAAATAATTGATTCTATAAAACAAACCCAAAAAAGCAGCCTTAAAATTTTGTTCAGTTCATTGTGTTTCACTTGAGACAAAATAGGTAATGCTAAAATCATAAAGAAGGAACGCCCACCTTGTAATATTTGAAAGAAAGTTAATCCATAATGAAAATGAGAAAAAAGAATAGAAGCACATAAAAATAGCCCAAATAAAACATATGATTTTCTAAATGATTTTTTGGGTATACACCATTGTTTGTTAAATATTAAATATGCATTAATTGCAGCAGTATACAATAATGCTAAGTCCATGGTTTTACATCCAAGTACAATATCATTCCATACCCCAAATCCTCCTAAATATCCCATCATATAACTTAAATAAAGAAATATAGAAAGATACCTATACTTAGATTTAGTATAAAGGAATAAACTAATTAAAAGAATAACATATCCTAACATAGTATTTAAAACTCATAATTTATTATAGATAACATTTTATCAATAACCCTATAAAAAAATAATCAAACAAAAAGCTGCCCTTCTTTACCAATTTTTCAATTCTAATCCTATCAGGAAATGCTTTAAATATTAAAGGACTTACTTCTTTTGGAGTTACATCTAAAGTATAAAAGCAAAACTTTTTATATGTCTCAATACAGTGAACATCATAGCAACAACCTTCACCATATCTACCTAAACTATTTAATAAACAGCCTCCTTCAAAGCTCTGACGTTTTTTTGTGCCCACACTTTCCAATTAAATATTGTTTCATATACTTCCACACAAGTTTTCGACATGAGTTCTAGTTCGCCAGTTTCTAAACATTCCTTAATCTTCTTTCCAAAATCTTCTCCAGTCGCAGTAAGAGGTAACAAATATCCATTCTTTCCATCTAATACATAGCTTGGAACACCACCTGTTTTGTATGAAAAACATGGCAAGCCATTAGCCGTTGATTCACAAAAAGCAATTCCTGCACACTCGGCCTTTGTAGGTAATAACATACAATGACAGAGGGAGATCAGATCTTTTAATTGATTATATTGGCTCTTATCATTCTTATTAAGGAAACCAATATAATCAACAAAATCCAAAGCCGTAAATTCCTCATCAATAGTTGGAGCTCCAACGATATGTAAAGTGGACTTCACACCATGCCTATTTAACCATCGGCAAGCATCAACAGCCTTTCTACCTCCCTTGCGTTCCCAATCTACCCCTAAAAACAAGATATGAAGTTGCCCATCGTAATTCCATTCATGAGGTAATATGTCCTTTTCATCAATATTAGGACCATATTCTGCTAAAGAAACCTTAGTTGGATTCTGATGATAAAAGTCGATTGAAGAATCTATAGCCCATTGGCTTGGCAATACTACCTTAGAAGCATGATCTAAGACCATCTGCTGAGTTTTATCACCAATTATAACCTCTCTAGAATGAGGATCTAAATTCCAATAATATCCTATCATTGAGTGATATGTAGCATCTGACATATAAACAGTAGGCTTATTAACAGATATAAGTTGAGTAAAAGGACAATAAAGTACGTCAGCTTTGGCAAGAAGTTGCTTATCTATCACATTTTCTTTTAATCGAATATATAATGGACTTCTTTCAAGCGGCATCGAGATATTCAATATTTTCTTAATTACTTTCTGTATATTTAGCCATGCTTTAGACAGGATACTATCGTTGAAAGGAATCCAAAAGACGTTCAATTCCTCTTGCTGGCAAAGAGCGCGAAACACTTGAAATGTTGTTCCGCTTTGTGGAAAGCGGTCGTGAGGATTTTCCTTACAAATTACTCCTACATTTATCTTTCTAACTTTTTTCATTTTTCAATATTTTTCTTTATAAATTGAATACCTTTATTCGCAAAAGCGCAGATTTGTGTCTCTATTATTGCATAATTGATATCACTTTCTGTAAGTGCATCAGCTGTTCTAATCATCCTTGTCTGATCTAATCCGATAGCAGTGTGAAGGGTTGTAATACGTGAATCGGATCCATTTATGTCATAATGCACGAAAGATTTTCTAAAAATAACAGAAAACATATTACCATGAAATGTATTTGTTACAATAAAACGTGCATGATTAAACAACCAAACGAATTGTGAAGGAGAAGCATCTAGCAAGACATAATCAACATAATCCTTTGATTTTCCTTTCAAACCACGAGTATTACAAATCTGAACTATAGGAAGTCCCAATTTGTTTCCCATTTGGCGAGCAAATTCCAAAGTTTCATTAGCATGTTCTAAAGTATACACCAACAAATATTGCTGTGGCAACCCATTATATGGCTCTTCTATCTTTTCCCATTCAAATCGATTGACCAAAAGAGTTGGATCAGGATTTATCTCTGATTCAAGTTGGAATTCACTCTTAATATAGTCTTTGAGAAACTGTTCTCTTACACCAATAGACTTAAGATGTCCCAAGTATTGAGCATACTTCATGTGCTCTTCTGGAGGAAACTTGCTACTACCAGCACTTGCTGCATAAGAAAACTTACATGACGTTTTGCCAAAATCAAGGAAATAAAACGGATCATTCTCACCTGTAGATACAGGATTCCATATTTGATCAGAACCACATACTAAAACATCATATTTTGTAGGAGGAATCTCATTCCGATTAGAAAACCTTCTAGACATAGGTAACTTTGTTTCTATAAAATCACGAAACAGCTTTTCCCTCTTCTTACCAATACCTAAGATTCCTCTCAAAATGAAATCCTTAATATTCCATTTCCAGTTCTTATAGGGGGTCCATAGTTTCCACTCATAGATATCCGTGGTATGAGGATGACGGAAATCTATCAATTCTGCATCTAATCCTAGATTCTTCATTGTCATTACCATGGCATATGACTGCAGTACACTACCATAGTTATAAGCAGAATGGAAAGTAACGATGCCACACTTACGCTTATTAATATCTTTTTTATTCATATTGTTATTTTCCTTTAATTATTATACGAAGTTTTCTTCTTATTATCTTGTCAAGCATGCAAAATCTATAAGAATTTACTATACCACATACTGGCAAGATTTTTCTAAAAACTTTGATTCTGAAATTCTTTTCCTTTGGATGACGTAATTGGTCGTTGCCATTCACTGCTTCTCTAACATTTCTCTCAAAAAGATTGAATTCCGAATTAATTCCCTCGATTAATTCCTTACCTTTCTCGGTAATAGGAAGAAGCACTGAACAACCATGAGGATGTTCGAGAGGGAGGTTATCTTCTATTCCCCAGAAATCACCTATCGTAACATCAGAAACTCTCCTAGCCTGAGCATAACGGCAGACATGACAACTATCACGATAGCTAAATCCATCGAAGAAAGCGTTGTAGTAAATATCTTCATATCTTTGTTCAAACAAAGAACTCCTATAAATCTCCTTTCCGCCTAATAATAATAATAATAAATAAGCACCTTTTCTGAAGAAAATTTCATCAGGAACCACCCCTTTAGTTTTTTTTAAAATATGTTTTCTCAAAAATGCTAAAGATGGTGTACCATGGCATATCAAATCTACAGTATAGAGATTACCGCTCATTTGTTCACCAATAAACGATTTTACACCAGCTACCTGACAAGGTGTACCAATAAATAAAACTTTCCTACCATGACGTAAATCCTCTCGAACCTTTCTGTATGCATCACCAATAGTACTTTGTACATATTTAGAGCCTTTGAGCAAACCAATATCATCTTCATTATCTACTCTCACATGTTTTACCTCAACACCTGGCAGCATAGCGCACCCATACACCACACCACCCTGGCGAATAATATAACGAGAAAAAGCAGAAGCAGCCCCACCTGAAGTACTACTTTTATATTCAGACACGCTCTTATCCCATCCGGCATAAGCAGTAAGAGGTTTTTTCAAATCCAAGGATGAGTTAACCGGACATACCTTTTGGCAAGCTCCACAATCCACACATTTATTGTGATCAATGACAGGATGAAGGTGTCCCATACAATGATCCTCCTGCATCTTTATACATTGCTTTGGACAGCGGTTCATACAGGCTGCACATCCAGTGCATAGTTCAGCTTTACATATAATATCCATTATTTGTTATTTATCTTGTTTTTAATTGTCATTACTATAGTATTTCGTTCACTCTTTCTCATAGCAATGTACCAAGCAGAAAGACTTGACACTATAAGCGCTACAAGGCATAGAATAATAAAATTTATTAAATTACTCGAGTCAAACACGTTTAATTTCAAGTAAACAGGAAGAGGCAAAGATATGACTGTCATACCCAAAACTGGTAGCAATACTCCGCGGAAAAATCGTCGTAAAGAATATCCAATTTGTTTTCTACAGAAAAGAAAACGCACAAAACCCGAAATCAGAGAAAAAACTATCGTGGTATAAAAAACAGAAGGGGCATCGTAACCCATTTTCAGAAGCGCATAGCCTACAGGCACAATGCATAGTATAACAAGGCTAACAACAAACTGATAATTTCTGATAACTCCAGTTGCAGAAAGCGATGTCATTAATGGCGTCCCAAAAAGCGTACCCACCATAGAGTCTATCAATATTAATATGATGAACAATGCTGCATAATCTGGAACCTTAACAAGCCATAACTGCAATACATAATCTATATTGAGTGATAAGGGGAACGCCAACGCAAAAAGAATCATATAGGAAAACTTAATGCCAAGATAAGACAACTTTTCCATTTCTACGATATTGCCATTAGCGTAGTTCTTAGTAATCTGGGGATTGAGAGCCACCTGAAAATTGGAGATAAAATTCATCACTGCTCCAGAAACCTGAGTAGCTACACCACGTGCAGCATTAATGACAGGTCCAAAGAACAGATTGAGAATGATATTAACTCCCTGGTCTCTCAAAAGCCATGCGATACTACCAAATAAATTCCAACAGGCAAAACCAGACATTTGCAAATACAAATCATTGTCCCAAAACATGTGGAATCGGCTCTCCTCGTAATGCTTACAACAATATATTTGATAAATACAACGTATCAATAACTGAACTGCAAAAAGCAAGATGCCGTATGCGATTAATTTATCGAATGGACTAATTATCAACAAATAAACTATAACCAATTTTAAGAACACCTCGATAATACTAATATATGCATAGATACTCATTTTCTCATGAGCAATTAGTACAGCATTGTAAGGCACCTGGAGAATATTGACACAAAAACAGAGAACAGCAAACTGATAAACCCAATTAGCTGCCACCATTCGTTCTGCAGGTATTACCAATTTTGTATTAAGAAACCACAAGCCAAGGGTTTCTGCCAACAACACTATAATCACTGCAATAACCAAGTGAATGTTAAGAGAAGCCGCAAATACTTTTTTGAGACGTTGTTTGTCTCCACATCCCAATTCAAAAGTCAAGAATCGCTGAGTAGAAGAAGCCATACTGTTATTGAGAAAGGCGAACATAGTTACTACTCCCCCAACAACATTATATATACCATAATCCCTTATTCCCAATTGTGCTAAGATAACTCTCGACGTATAAAGCGTGACGAGCATAATGAGAATCATGCGAAAATAAAGGAACAATGTGTTTTTGGCAACACGTTTATTATTATCTGATGTTTGATTTGACATTTACTTTTTCTTTTCTATTGTTTTAAAAACTCTTTTCTATCATTCTCCAAAATTGTATCATTCTCAAGCTACGATAAAGGAATAAACTCAATCAAATGATACTTCATTTATTACCAGAAATTATACTTACATTGTATTATCTCCTCATCAACTTTGCTGCAAATTCAAAAAATCTGCAACGGTCTTGAAATTATCAAACTGCTGGCAATACATACAGGCATAAGGTTCAGGGAACCTGGTACGTATATCTGCCTTTATCATGCTTGCCAAAGCCTCCTTTGTGTAGGCTTTCAGCAATTCATTGTATTGTTATTCTGACATAATTATCATTTTTGAGACATATTTATTTGGTCTATTTATGGAGTCTCAAAGATTCTTTTAAGTCTTTTACAATAAAATTGTTTCTGAAAACGACTTAAAATACTATTTTCGATGTAAACTGGATTCTCGGCAAAAAAAAGGTCGGCAATGCGTGATATTTGGCAACCTATCTGAAATGGTTCCAATATCACTTGGTTACTTGTTTTTGATGTCAATTTATAATATCGATCATGAAAGCCATTTCTAAACAGAAAATCCACGCACACCAATACATCCTTTGTCAATGGCTCTAAGTCAGCCATAAGTTGTTTCCAATAAACCTCGGTCATTTCACAAGAGAGTATTGTTACTAAACACACATTTGGTTGAATCGTTTGAATATTATAATAGTTGCTACGCATTACCATTTTTCATAAATTCTGTTGATAAAGTTTAATGTGTCTTTGACCTCCATTACTGCTTCTTCATAAGTAAGAATACGAGTTGTTTCTACATTCTGATGGTCTGTATGAGCTATTGGATGCCTGTGATTATGATAATATGTATAAGCATCAGCTAAAAGTTGCGCCAACTCTATATCATCTGGGAATGGATTATTTTTCTCCACAATTTTATAGCCACATGCAGAACTACCTTCAAAATACTTACCATAGCTTGTAACAGGTCCCGCAACTTGACTAATCTTTCCATTAATTGTTGCATCAAGAGCTCGTAGTATGCTTGCTGAAAAACAACTGTAATCCTCGACAACTACACCAGAGTTCACTAATACCAGTGATGTTTTTATCATTTTCTCTATTTTTCCACCCTTAATTGGCTCTATGTTATTAATATGTGCCTCTATCTTTGCATCAAGTAATGAACGGCCATTTCTATCAGGAGGCAAAATCTTATCCAACATAAAACGATTTGCTTGAGGTATCACCTCTAAACATTCAGACACTATATCTACAAGAAGTTTTGTAACAGCACCTTGAATGAGCATTTTCTTGTTGTTATAATAAGAAATTACTACTTTCGCTTTCTTGCTATCAGATATCTCAACGTTAAACAACATACCTTTAGGAAGTTGCTCCTTTTCGTTTACTACATAATCTTCAGACTCTTTGAAGCAATCAAGGAAAGCTTCAAAATCGACTTTCTCCACATTTTGAATAGAAGGTAGGGTACAATGCTCCAATTGCATCCCATACTTTGTCAATAAATAGCTCCAACACGCTTCAGCTATATTCACCCAATCTCCTTGCTCGGTGTGACTATAGTTTCCACCATTTTTGTGATACAAATGAAGAATTCCTTTTCGGCTTCCATCTGTTATATCTAATCTGATTTCATTGTCATTATCCGTACGATTTATGCTTATTCCTTGATTCATTTGAGCAAACTCTTTCAATGCCGTATCAAGGTTTGCCGTCTCTATAACATATCTATGAGTATCTTTCATTACTATTTTTGTATTGCCTGTGACCTCAACTTATATCCTACAGTTCCCTCTATAATTTTTTCCTGTAGAGTCTTCATGTTCTCCTTCTTGGTAAAAGGAAGATCTAATTGTTTGCAAATAGCTTCTAAATCAGCCCTTTTCAAGTCATTGGCAGAAAAATAAGAAGAGGCTTCCTCACGTGTTTGCATAGAGTTGAGAAAAGTGATGGCTTCTGAAACAACAATGGAGTTTTCAGACATTGGCTCATTTGGTTCTTTGGAAGAAGAAATTATATTTATTTCTATCTGTTTCTCACCATTCTCAATTTCTCTAACCATAGCTTGTGGCAATTTGTTTAAGAAAGCAAGAAAGTGCTCCATTTCAGAGATATAAAAATTCGTTCTACTCATATCCCAACTTATCTAACAATTCATCTACTATTCCATTGATGCCATCTATTACGTTGATGCCAGAGTTTCTTTTGCTGATAACAACTGGTACTCCATACTGAGCAGCATCTGCAAAAAGTGTCTTATTCTCACGCAAGGTATCCTCAAACACATCAAATCCCAATTGCTTTGTTTGGGCGATGAAAGGGCGAAGGGCACTGATTGGCTTCTCTCCGTAATACTGAACCATCGTAAATACAACACCTAGTATTTGAGGATTTATTGGCTCGTAATCATCCAAATCCGAATCTTCAATAGAAACGTATTCATTATATTCCTTGACTAACTTATCCAAACTATTCTTCAGATAGTCGATACCCATTGTTGACAGATAGTCAGGCTTGGCAGGAATCAGAATATAGTCGCTTGCGACAATAGCATTCTTGGTAACGATATTGAAGTTTGGTGGACAATCTATCAAAATTATATCATAAGCATCATCTGGTAGCTGGTTTATGCCATCCAAAAGTCGATGATGTACTTTAATAAATTGTTCCTTAGCTTGGGTCATATTGGCACCGCCCAACTTGGTTGCAAGTTCCAAGTCAACGTTTATCAGCTCCAAGTGTGAAGAGACCAAATCAAGTTTCCCTTTATTTTCCAGAGAATCCTTAACCGTATGAGGTGTTATGATCAAATCCTCAAACCTTTCAGTTCTTATTTTTTTCGAATCGGAAAACCAATTCTTGATAGTGTGCTTATCTGCCACCTTTTCCTTCCATTCATCAGGTTTCAAGAATGAGAATGTCAGACTAGCCTGAGGGTCAAGGTCTATCATCAATACTTTGTACCCAAGCAGTGCTAAATCACCTGCAATGTTGGTGGTAAGGGTTGTTTTACCAACACCTCCCTTATAGTTTATTATTGAAATTATATCCATCGCTATTTTGTAATTTTATGTTATACATTATACTTATTTGCCATCCTTGTTTGATACCTGTGAGTATATAGAACCTAACAGAGAGAGATTGCCCTCAGCCAAAAAGGGACAAGTTTTCAACCCTTAAAAAACATACGACTCTGTTTGTACAATTCCATACCAGGTACTTCATCATACATTTCTGCCAGTTTATTACGCAATCCAAATAACCTGTGTTCTGCTGCATCAACCAATTGAGAAAAAGTAGTTGTATAAAGATGAACGCTATTATTTTCTCCCATACTACCACTACGTAAGATATTATCTGCTAATTTTGTACCAACAACAAAAGCATTTATTTGTAATTCTTTATCTTTAAAATTAGCAATTAAATCTTCTGCATATCCTTGTACTTGATTACGCTCTTCTCTTGTTATTTCAAAACCACCTCTTTTTAGCTCTATCAAAAGAAGCCTTTTTACTTTTGGCAAACTAGTTTCTGAATCATATAATTCCAACCCAGTCAAGGAAAGTGAAAAATCTCCAGAAATTAACAAGTCTGGCCTTTTTTTGAAATTTGTATCTTCTTTTTTGTCCCACTTGTCTTTAAAAACGGTTTTCATAACAGTCTGCAATTGCCGATTGGACAAATACTCTGAAGTATCATATTCTGGTCCAAAGACCCATCTCGATTCAGTTAACAGAGGATGAAGAACATGCAACTCATCAGTTGTTTTGTCATCTGACAACTTTCGGATAGCTTCTATTACTGTCAACCTTTTATCAATTTCATCAAGGACTGTCAATGCATCCCTAACGGTCCATTTCGTTAAGAGTCTATCTAAGCTATCGATTTCCGCTGTAGACATGTGAGACAATTTAACTAAAAGTTCCTGCCCTCTATTTGCTTTTCCTAAATTTATCACGGCCTTAGCAGCCACAATCACAGATTCACGAGAAACTTGCGGATTATCAGTAAGGGTTTGTGATATCATCTCATCTACTTGAGCTTTAACTAACAAAGAGGTGTTTTGCCAGTTTTCTCCTAAATCTTGCGAAACCTCTTTTTTTATTGTTTCAATATTATTCAAATTATATTCTCTAAAACAAGAAGTAATCACTTCTTCTACTTTTTCAAAAACAGAATCGATTTCTTTGGATTTTTTAAACCCAGACCAATCTTCTTTAATATAATTATCAAGCCCTTCTGTTTCAACAACAAAGGAAAATCGTTTTGCTTGAGCATGACGAGCATCAAGAATCATTTTATTTCCCAAAGTCCATGATGGTTTCCCAACTAATCTTTTAGAATTCCAAAATGCAATACCATTGAAGTTACTATTCTTATATTTCTTTGTATCTATAAAATTTATCTTTAAATGCAATGGTTTACTTTCTAATGATAAATCAAGTTCTTTAACCTGGATAAAACCAGAATACTGCTCAAAATTAAGTTTAGTACCATTTACATATACATCAAACTGCGGATCATATAAAAATCTTGAAGAAATAATTTCTTGGATTTCCTCTATTTTTGGTAAAGAATGTATTACTTTTACAGATAGTTTTGTTCCATGAGTCGATGTAAATGTATTGGAAAAAGGACGCGCATAAATTGGTTCACCTGGTATTTTTGTTGTTAACAAAAAAGCTATTGGTTCACAATTCTCTTTTTTCGATTCAATCCTATATTCCTCATTGAAACACAACATTCCATGACGACCAACTCCATTTTTACCATATGCCATTCTTTTAGTAGAAGAAGGGGTCGCATCTGAAGGAAAACTAACCAATGAGCCTTGATCTTTCAACCTATTATAACGTATTTTCATCCAATGATTTTTAAAATCATCAGAATCCATGCCAATACCATTGTCCTTAATCCATAACTCTTCATTATATTTTAATGGTATGTGAATATCTACTCTAGTAGCACCAGCATCCCATGAATTCGCTACAAGTTCTGTCAATGCTATATCTGGATGTGAAGCAACAGAACCTCCTATATCTCGTTTCAAGAATTCATCTTCAAACAGAGATTTTATACCTTCTGAACTAGCCATAAATTAAAGGAAATTGTAAGTATATCACCAATACGGTGTCCCACTATATTTCAAGTAGTTGCATCTATCAGCTTTTAAAAAATGTATATTGTATCGTTTGTATATCACCAATACAGCGTCCCCACTATATTACAAGTAGTTACACCTATCAGTTTTTTGAAAAAAGTTATTCTTGTATCGTTTTTAGGGTGAAGGATTGCCAAGCACACTCCTTCACCACATCTGTTTTTTCAATATAGTAACATGGAAGCATAGACTTATAGTCCTTATCCCCATCTTTCATGCGGGTAAGGCGGTCTGCTCTATTTACTAAACGATAATTCAACGACATGCATTTCTTATTTTAGAGAATTGCTCTTCAGCTCTTTACTGATCACCTTACCCATTGATTTCTCAATATCAAAGAAGGTCATGGGGGCGTTGTAATCTATCTCAGAAATGACATTATCCATATCATTCACGGCATAACCAATCCACTCTACGGATTCTTCCAAGTCTTTCATATTGATTCGAGAATAGGTTTCCTCGAAACGGTCGAGAAAGAAGGATACCACATTAGGATTCTTCTTTAAGTACTGATAGAAGGTCTTGCAGACCTTGGCTTGCCCTTTGTAATTGAGCTTACGAATATCTTCAAACATCGGCATAGCACAGGAATAGGACTTTACGGAAGAAACCTTCTTCCCCATCTTCTTGCGTATCTCCTTTGCCTCTGGTATCGTATCGTCGTAAATGTCTTGAAACTCCTCTGGGAGCATCGAGAGGATTCGCTCTAAAACTTCTTTATCAGCCATAAGACTCTAATTGTATAAATCTACATTGATATCAAATGGTGAATCAAAGTCCTTCAACATCGCATGCTTCGTATCTTTCTCTGAGAGATTGGCATGTTCTGTTGGTATTTTCCAATCAATGCCAAGGGTTTCATCGAGAATAGAGATGCCTCCATCTGCCTCTGGATGATAGAAGTTATCACACTTGTATTGGAACACTGCAGTTTCTGAGAGGACTGCAAAGCCATGTGCGAATCCCTTTGGAATGAAGAACTGGCGATGATTGTCTTCTGTCAGTTCTACAGCCACATGCTTGCCATAAGTAGGGGAGCCTTTACGAATATCTACGGCTACATCGAGCACTCTGCCTTTTACGCAGCGTACCAACTTGCTCTGGGTATAAGGAGGGCGCTGGAAGTGCAAGCCTCGCATCACGCCATAGCTGCTCATAGACTCGTTGTCCTGACAGAAGTGAACACTATGTCCCAGGATAGGGGCAACCTTCTCTTCAAACTCTCGCTCGCTGAAGCTCTCGAAGAAATAGCCACGAGCATCACGGAAAAGGCATGGCTCTAGTATGAGGACGCCATCAATATTTGTCTTGATTATATTCATCGTTTTATCTTTTGTTCTTAAAAATAAGATTTTTCGAATCACCCCATCCCTCTTTAGCCAAAGAGGGCTCCACCTTTCTCACCAAGCCTCTCTTTCCTCAGGAACAAGAGGATGTAACTGGCTACGCTATAGCCTCCGCCAGAGTTTGGGTATCGGCAGCGGAGCCTGTGCCCACAAGGGGCTGCCGATGATTAATGACGCAACAGAGTTATTTCATGAATCTCGGCTGCACTCAGCAAATTGAAAGCAAGCTTTCTTTGCATTCGCTTGCACGAGATTTGCGAGAGTTTGTCGGCTGGCGCATTGAGAGCCTCTCATACAAAAACGCTTATGATAAGATTCTGTTTGTTCATCGGTGATGAATTGCCAATGGGCATTCCATATTATTCTTATTTTCACCTGTATTTTGTTCCCCACCGCAGTATCGCTCAGCGCTTGTCGCCACTCGAATGGGGATATTTTTTTAAACATTCTGCCTTTTACAGGCGCGAAATAAAATCATCTGCTGTATGTTCTGTTACAATATCGACAGAAAACCAACGCTTGCCTAAATCTTTTAGAGATGCACCAAAATGATAAACGATATCGTCTATAATAAGCCAACGATCATGTGAACGCTCAAAGGTATGAAGTCTTGTCGGCTCTAAAGGATACTGGGTGTTATAATTTGCTATAGCATCACATAAAGCAGGTGTTGCAAATCGACTTTTCACATAACGATCTAAAGTTACGCCTGTATTACGCTTATGAAAACGATCCAAGAGAGAAGCTGTTAGCTAGTCTCAATAGCACGGTCACTTTTCAATACGGATGACAATTGGCTTACACCTTGTTCAGTAAAAGCAAAAGGAGGACGTCTGACTCCCATCTTTATAGCCTGAATTTCATCTTCACTCATATAATTGGAGGTCACAAATTGTGACTTCCAATTATTCCATTCCTCTTCAGTCAAACAGCACCAAGACGGCGTGCGTCCTTGTCTATGCTGAAATTATAGACACCTCTTAGTATCTTGGGAAGAGTATTATAGATGACATTGCAATAGTGCAAGAGGTCTTTGAAATCTGACGATTCCGTTAAGTAGGCTTCGAGCATCTCTTCCTGATAATGGCGGAGAAGCAATAAGTACTTTTCCTTGGATTGCGCTGATGACGCAGATTTTTGACCTATCCGATTTGAGGAGCAATCTTATCTTCTATATAGATGAACGACTGGGGGACCTTGAAGTTTGGAATCAAAGACTCGGGATTAATTGCGTTCTTATATTCCTTACAATCCTTTATCTTCAATGCTACTGCCTTCTCCCTCCCTTTGTAGTACTTATCAAAGAACTTCCGAGTAACGCCAGACTGACGTCTGGTTTCTTTCCAGATATTCCCTGGAGTATCACAAAGGATTTCGTCTATCTTAAATTCACCTATTATCTTGCTGATGGGACGGCTGGCGTAAATATATACGGTATCCACCTTTTGCTTGAAGAGAATCTTGCGGTATTCATATTGCTTCTCGCCCGAAAAGATCTTCTCTACAAACTCTGGTTTAATCGACAATATAACGTTCATTAATTTCTCCTAATTCTAATAATTTGTCAAACTGCGCATCTGTTAATCTGAAGAAGCCCCAATAGTTTGGGTTCAGACCAACTTGCTCTTTCATCACTTTATTGATGACCTTCTTGGTGAAGGCTATGTTATACACCATCTTGACCACCGTGAAGTAGTTCTTTGTGCGATACCAACCTCTCAATTCTTTCTCGCTAAAAACGGAATAGCGATTCGTATATTTTACGAAAGCATCCTCATCAGCAAAATCTGTGATGGTCTTAACCTCACAAACAGTGCAAACAGAGGTACAGACACTACGGTAAGCAGCAGAACCCTTGTAATCGTTGGTGCGATAGATAATGAGTTTATCACCCTTCTTTAAATACTTAACCCCACCCATCCAACAGACATATATCTTATAGATACTATTGGTTTCAGAGACATCTTGTATGAGGTCATACTTTAGCTCATTTGTCAATATGGAGTCTGGGAACAGTTTGGTATGATATTCCGGATTGATAGAGAGTACATACTTTCTGGAACCTGCCTTCCGGACAAAGGGATAGTCAAGCATCAGGTCGTTTACTTGTGTTCTCATGTCCTTGACCAATACATACTCGCTACTACCATCTTTGTGGTTCTTGTCTGCTATATGAGAGAAACCGAATTTCTCGAACATCGTTACTAGCTTCCGCAATTCCTCTGTCGGGAACATGGTGACATAGATTTCATCAACATCCTCTGCAATTGCCTTATCCATGATTTTCTTCATGAATCGCTCACCACGTGTGGTATGTCGGTCTTCATTGTCCACCTTGAATGTACCTACCTTCAGGCGTTTCTTGGCAGAAAGCACTGGGGTAAGGTCAGAAAGTTCCTCTTCCTCAATCTTCAAGTAGAGGAAATCTTTCAACTCGTTATCTACATAATAGCAATAAGCTGTGGCTCCTGCTGCAGCCTTCTTGTTATACCATTCATTAAACTCAGGATAACTGGCTCTCAATGAATCGAAAAAAGGATCATTGAGATCGATATCTGAAAAACGTTGTACCTGTAAGTCCATAGGTCTTCTTTCTTGATTGTTCCTTATCTTGCTTTTTAACTCGTCAGCAGGTTTCTCCTCTACTTTCTGCTCTGCCTGGCTGGCATTGGGCGCTATGAGATTGTTACCTCCGTGAATATTGAAGATGACATGAGGATCCTGGCACTCCTTGATTTGCTCAATGAGGTCATGATACTCCCTGGGCATCATCTTGCGTAGCAGACAATGCAAACGGGAGATGTCGGCATAGTGGTTCTCATTCATGAACTCCTGTGCCTGTCGTATCATGTACAAATATTTATCCTCCATATTAAATTAACCGTCTAGAAGCAATATAAACCTATTTTTCAGCAGCAATTGCTTATAATTCACCATTCCTGCGAGTTGAAAACTCTATAGTTGTACGACTGTAAACCTACAGTTGTACGACTATACATGCTATAGTTGTACAACTCTGGAGTTATAGTCGTACAACTATAGGGGTCATAGTCGTACAACTATAGA
>JABLTL010032273.1_pt1 | contig 27144 bp, 27 predicted proteins | sample 7160151 | NCBI WGS metagenome assembly JABLTL01 (sample SAMN14651223, study PRJNA627086) | human gut metagenome | isolation source: feces | host: Homo sapiens
GCGTCACTGGAATTACAATTACCATTAAGATAATGAACGGAAATGAACGGAATACATTCACAATCACATCCAGAATTCCATACACAATACGATTTGGTTTCAATCCATCTTCAGCAGTCAATGTCAAAATTACCGCAGGAATAAAACCTAGTACAACCGCAATTAAAGTCGAGAAGAATACCATGTATAATGTCTGCCATGTTCCTTTTAAGATTACATCTAACATACTCATAGTACCTCCCAAGTAACATTCTTACTTTCCAAAAACTGAAATACACGCTCTTTATCTTTTTCTTGAATATTCAAGATCAAAGAACCAAATACATTTTCTCTAAATTCTTCTAGTTTTGCCCAGCAGATAGAGAAATCAATGCCTAAATCTCTTGCCATTTCTGTAATAACTGGTTCATCAGAAGAATCATCTGTAAAGAACAGCTGCACATTCACACCCGCTTTTTGCAATACCTGGCCTTCTTCACCCAGGAACTTCTTCACATCTTCTGTTGGTTTCACAAACAACTCTTCTGGTTTACCCTCTGCCAAAACAACACCATGTTTTAAAAAAGCAACTCTTTGACAAATCTGTTTTACAACTTCCATCTGGTGTGTAACCACAACGATTGTGATACCAAGTTCTTCATTGATCTGCTTTAAAAGTTCAAGAATTCCATGTGTGATTCTAGGATCCAATGCACTTGTAGCTTCATCACAAAGCAAGATTTTAGGATCATTCACAAGTGCTCTAGCAATCGCAACTCTCTGTTTCTGACCACCAGATAGATTTTCTGGACGTTCACGCATTTTATCTTTCAAGCCAACAAGTTCAATTAAATGTTCAATTTTCTTTTTATTTTCTTCTGTATTTGGATTTTCATTCCAGAAGCGAAGAGGCAATGCAACATTGTCATATACATCCAATCTAGAAAGAAGATTGAAGTTCTGGAAAATCATACCCATATCTTTTCTCAGCTGGCGTAACTGCTTCTTATCATTTACATCAACTGCAGTACCATCTACTGTGATCGTACCACTATCATATGTTTCCAATCCATTGATACAGCGAAGCAATGTCGATTTACCAGCACCACTCTGTCCAATGATTCCATAAATTTCTTTTTCATGAATCTGGAGATTAATATCCTTTAATACTTCAAGTTCTCCAAAACTCTTTCTTACATTTACAAGATTTATCATCTCTACGCTCCTGTCTATTTACGCGAATATTCAGAGGGTCTCCCCTCTGAATATTACTGATTGTACTGTTATAATTTTTTGATTAGTCTACTGGATTGCCTTCTGTATCAATGAAGGAAGCAATCACAGATCCCTTATATGTATCTTCAATATATGACTTTACTTCATCAGATGTAATAGCCTTTACAAGTGCTTTTGTCTTTTCAGTATCAAGATTTTCATCCTTTACAACAACATAGTTTGTTCTCTTTACACTTGTTTCCTGGTCAAACTGTTCAACATAGATTGCTGGGTGCTTGCTTGGAAGATCAGCTTCTAATGCATAGTTACCATTTGCAACTACTGCATCAACATCTTCAAGTGTTAATGGAACCTGTGCAGCTTCCACTGGCTGAATATCATAGTTATGAGGGTTGAGTTCTTTATTTCCATTGAATGTTGTTTCAGTTACATATTCATCTGTTCCTGGATCCTCTAATAAACCAGCCTGAACAAGTACTCTTAAGCCTCTATCTAAGTTATCTGCATCATTTGGCAAGGAGATTGTTGCGCCATCCTTGAGATCCTTGATATCTGTTACTGTTGCAGAATAGATACCCATTGGTTCAATATGAACACCAACTGCAGCAGCCAGATGAAGACCCTTAGAAGTATTCTGATCGTTCATGTAGCCTAGTGTCTGGAAGTAGTTCGCATCAAGAGAACCTTCTTCCAAAGCTGTATTTGGTGTAACGTAATCTGTAAATTCTGTCACTTCTAATGTCCAGCCATCTTTTGCGAGAACATCTTTTACGACATTATTCAAGATTTCAGCATGTGGTACTGCAGTCGCACCAACTTTGATTGTCTTGTCTTCACCGGATGTTTTTGTAGATGTGGAACCTGTAGATGTGGATGAGCAGCCAACTAATGCGAATGCTAATACTGCTGTTGCGATTGTTCTGATTGCGTTTTTCATTTTTCTTTTCCTCCGTTTTCTTGTAATGCTTGAAGTAGGACGGGGTGATTCTTTCATGCTCTAGAAACAAAAAACTACGCCCCCTTAGATAAGGGCGTAGTATTACGCTGTACCACCTTACTTTAAAATGACCTCACGATCATTTCCTCTTCAAGTACGCTGAATATCATCAGATATACTCTATGTCTGTAACGGGACAGCCCGTCGTGATCTACACTATCGACCACGCAGCTCCAAGACCATGTTCACCAAACCTTTCCTTATCCCCTCTCAGCATACAGGGACTCTCTTTTGAAGTTCCAACCTAGTTACTCTTCTCTTCGTTGCTTTTATGGTTACTAGTTTACACTTTCTAGAAATGAATGCAATAAGTAATTAATGAAAAATCAAAAATATTACATTTTCTTTATGAAAACTTTTTCATTTTTATTGAATCACATTCAACATATAAAACAACAATACGATCACACCTAAGATAATTCGATATACACCAAACACTTTAAAGTCATGTTTACGAATATACTGCATCAAATAACGAATTGCGAATACAGATACAACAAAAGATACAATACATCCAACAAGCAATACAGAAATACTTGCCACTGTCACTTCAATATGTGCCTTGATAATCTTCAACAAAGATGCACCAAACATAACTGGAATTGCCATAAAGAATGAAAACTCTGTCGCTGTACTACGATTAAATCCAAGCAGTGTTGCCCCAAGAATCGTTGCACCAGATCTAGATGTACCAGGAATCAAAGCAAGCATCTGGAACATTCCAACCCCAAACGCTGTCTTTGGTGTGATATCTTTTACTGTTTCTACTGTATATTGATGTTCCCTGCTTTCCATCACAATGAAGAGAATACCATAGAGAATGAGAGTAATTGCAATCACATAAGATGCACTTAATACATTATCAATTAAATCATCCAGCAGAATACCCGCAATCCCTGCAGGAACGCAAGCAATAATGATCATAATCCAAAGACGATAAATACTTCTTTTTCTTGCTGGCTTCAATCTAGGATTAAATGGATTCAATTTTTTAAAGTAAAGCAATAATACTGCTAAGATACTGCCAAACTGAATGACAACTTTATACATATCCCAGAAGTTCTGGTTGCTTACCGCATCCATATATACATTCAATGGCATAAATGTTCTCATCAAGATCAAATGTCCCGTAGAACTAATTGGCAGCCATTCTGTAATCCCTTGAACAATTCCATATAAAACGGATTTTAGAATATTGAGAAATAAATCCATATATCATTTCCTCCAGACACCCGGATATTATAGCACGTATAAATCAATGATATTTCTTAAAAAAAACAATAAGACGACTTCGTCTTATCGTTTTGCTTTCTTGACTTTCTTTGCAATATCTTCGATCACACTTTGATATTGGCTAAAATCTGCCAGTCGATATGTCCAGTTATTCTTCGATACTGTTCCTGGAGTATTGATCCTGCCTTCTTTATTTTGATGCAGCCAGTCACACATCGGAATAATTGCGATATCTGCATTAGAATCCAATGTATACTGAATCACATTAGAATCAAAGCTCTTTTCAACATATCCCATTTTCTTCAGACAATCTCGCATACGTCTTCTATCATGATTGTTGAAATGACGATACCAGGTATCCATCGTTTCATTATCATGTGTCCCTGTATAAATCGTTAAATGTTCACGGTCTTCACCCATACCATCAGAATTCCATGAGAATTGAATGACACGCATACCTCTAAAGTTAAAATGATCTCTTAAATCCAACACTTCCTGTCTCAAATACCCAAGATCTTCCGCAACGATTTCCATATCTGGATCTTTTTCTTTCAATAGATGAAATAAATCATATCCAGGTGCTTCTACCCATTCTCCATCCACTGCAGTTGGACAGCTTGCATTGATTTTCCAGTATGTATCAAATGCCCTAAAATGATCTACTCGGATAATATCAAACAATCTTTCTGTATATGCTAAACGCTCCATCCAGAAAGAGAACTCATTTTCTTTCATATGTTCCCAGTCATAGATTGGATTCCCCCATCTTTGCCCCGTTGCGCTGAAATAATCTGGCGGTACACCGGCAATAAATGATGGTTTGCCATCTTCATCTAACAAGAAATTTTCTTTTGAACTCCATACATCTGAAGAATCCAATCCAACATAGAAAGGAATATCTCCCATAATTTCAATATCCAGATCATTTGCATATTGTTTTATGTCTTTCCATTGTAAAAATGCTTCATATTGAAGAAACAGCTGATAGAAAATTTCATCTTCATATTTCTTCAAATCTACCTGCCCTCTTTCAGGCTGCCATTTCATTTCATCTTCCCATTCATTCCAGCATTTTCCATCATTTACTTTTCTGAATGTTCTAAATATTGCATAATTCTTCACCCATTCCTGGTATGCGAATACCGCAAAGTTATGATCCTGCTTAAAATTCCGAAATGCTTCCCTTAAATATGGTTCCCTGAATTTACGAATTGACTGATAATCAATTTTCTTTTTTCTTCTATGAAAAGAAGGCACGCGTTGGATCAAACCTTTTTCATGCAATCGATCTAAAGAAATATAAATATCATCAATTGCATAAGAGGAATAACATGAATATGGAGAATTATCATCACTCACTGGATTCAGTGGAAGAATTTGCCAGATTTTCAATCCAGCCTGATGTGTTAAATCAATAAAATGTTTTGCTTCTTGCCCAAATGAACCACATCCATTTCTTGAAGGAAGTGCGCTCACTGGCATTAAAATTCCTGCTTTTCTCATACAATAACCATTTTCTTAATTAACAGTATATCGTTTTATTATTTGAATTTCTACAATATCAAAGCGTTTTCAAAGTTGATATTTATGCAAAGTTCCATGTATACTTTTAGCGTTATTTCGTAATTCAGGGATATATTGCCCACAAAGGAGAAGAAATGAAACTAGAAAACGAACTGAAATTGATATTAAAGAAAGATATCAAAGAAGCAACAAATCTTCAGCTTTACAACGCAATCAATGAATTAGTAAAAAAGAAAGCTGAAACTCTTTCTCGTTGTGAAGGAGACAAAAAGCTCTATTACATTTCCGCAGAATTTTTAATCGGAAAACAGCTAGGCAAAAATTTAATCAATCTAGGTATTTATGACGATATTGCTCAGCTTTTAGAAAGCAACGGCAAATCTATTGCAGATGTAGAAGAAATGGAAAATGAACCATCTTTAGGAAATGGCGGTCTAGGCAGACTCGCCGCATGTTTCCTGGATTCTATCGCAACATTAAATCTAAGTGGAGATGGTGTCGGTCTAAACTATCACTATGGTTTATTCCGTCAGCAGTTCAAAGACAATAAGCAATATGAAATTCCAGATGAATGGCTCAATGGGAAAAATATGCTGCGTGATACAAAAGTATCTTTCCCAGTAGAACTTGCTGGAAAAACTTACTATTCTCATATGTATGATCTAGATGTTATTGGCTATCACGGAAACAAAAACACATTACATCTATTCGATCTAGATACAGTAGATCCTTCTATCATTACTGATTCCATCAATTTTGATAAAACAGATATTGCTAAGAACCTGACATTATTCTTATATCCAGATGACAGTGATGATGCTGGCAGAAAGCTAAGAATTTATCAGCAGTACTTCATGGTATCAAATGCCGCACAGCTCATTCTAAAGGAAGAAAAAGAAAAAGGACATGATCTCAAGGATCTTGACAAGCATGTTGCAATCCAGATCAACGATACACATCCTTCCATGGTCATTCCTGAATTGATTCGTTTATTAATTCTAGAGGGCATTCCAATGAAGACTGCCGCAAATATTGTTTCCAATACTTGTGCATATACAAACCACACAATTCTTGCGGAAGCATTAGAAAAGTGGCCACAAGATTATCTGCTGGAAGTTGTTCCTCAACTCATGCCTATTATTGAAGGCTTAGATTATGTCGTTAACGTTGCATTCCACGACGATAAAGAACTAAGTATTATGGATAGTGAGAATCGTGTACACATGGCAAAGATGGATATGCATTTCTCACATTCCATTAATGGTGTTGCCGCATTACATACAGAAATCTTAAAGCATCAGGAACTCAAGCCATTCTATGACATCTATTCCGACAAATTTAATAATAAAACAAACGGTATTACATTCCGTAGATGGATCATGCACTGCAATCCAGAACTTGCTCATTTATTAGATGAAACAATCGGAAATGAATGGAGAGAAGATGAAAGCAAGCTAGAAACATTGCTTTCTCACTATGATGATGAAGAATTCCTAAGCAAAGCAGAACAGATCAAATACAACAATAAAGTTCGTTTTGCCAAGATGATCAAGAAAACACAGAATATTGATATTGATCCAAACTCCATTGTTGATATTCAAGTAAAGAGAATGCATGAATACAAGCGTCAGCAAATGAATGCTTTATGGCTTATTCATAAATATCTATCCATCAAGAATGGAGAAACGCCTGCACGTCCACTCACAGTTGTATTCGGTGGAAAAGCTGCTCCAGCATACTATCAGGCAAAATGTGTTATTCACTTGATCCTTTGCCTGCAAGAATTAATCAATAACGATCCAGAAGTCAGCAAATACCTCAAGGTTGTTATGATTGAAAACTATAACGTTTCAAAATCTGAAATTGCGATTCCAGCAGCAGATATTTCTGAACAGATTTCCCTTGCTTCCAAAGAAGCTTCAGGTACAGGTAACATGAAATTCATGTTAAACGGTGCACTGACACTCGGCACATTAGATGGAGCAAATGTTGAAATCAAAGATCTCGTCGGAGAAGAAAATATCTATACATTTGGAAAACTCTCAGATGATGTCATCGCACTCTATAACACATCCAGCTATCACGCATCTGAATACTACAACGGTTCTGCATTGATCAAAGAAGCTGTAGATTTCATCACAAGCAAAGAAATTCTCAAGCTTGGAGATAAGAAAATGCTGACAGATTTACAAGATAACCTCATCAATAAAGACTGGTTCATGACACTTCTTGATTTGGAAGATTACTGCAGAGTCAAAGAAGCAATGCTGCAAGATTATGAAAACCGTGACTGGTGGAAGAGAAAATCTCTAGTAAATATCGCAAAAGCAGGCTTCTTCTCTTCAGATAGAACAATTAGAGATTATAATAAAGATATCTGGCATTTAAATAAAGGAGAATAAAAATGGTTATTATTGAAATGGATAACGGATCTATGATCAAGATTGAATTAGATCCAACAGCAGCACCTATTACTGTTGCTAACTTTGAAAAGCTTGTAAAAGAAGGCTTCTATGATGGATTGACATTCCATAGAATCATCCCTGGATTCATGATCCAAGGAGGAGATCCAGCTGGAAATGGAACTGGCGGCTCCAAAGAAAATATCAAGGGTGAATTCGCAAGCAATGGTGTTAACAACCCTCTCAAACATACACGTGGCGTAATTTCCATGGCACGTGCAATGGATCCTGACTCTGCTTCTTCCCAGTTCTTTATCATGCACGCAGATGCACCACATCTAGATGGCAACTATGCAGCATTCGGTAAAGTTGTAGAAGGCATGGATGTTGTTGATCAGATTGCTCATGAAAAAACAGATTTCCGTGACAAGCCTTTACACAAAGTTGTCATGAAGAAAGTCTACATTGCCTAAAAAACATTAAAAGGAGAGAAATAAAGGAGAGAAATCTCCTTTTTTTGATACAAAAAAAGGATCCTGAGATCCTTTGCATTATATTACTTATTCACAGCGTCTTTAAATGTCTTAGATGCTTTAAACTTTGGAGATTCAGAAGCAGGAATTGTAATCTTTTCACCAGTAGATGGGTTTAGACCAGTTCTAGCCTTTTTGCTAACTCTCTCAAATTTACCAAAGCCGTTAATGGATGCTTCTCCACCATCAGCTACGACTGCTGTAATTTCATCAAATACATAATTCACTGCTTCTGCAGCATCCTTCTTTGTCCATCCAAATTTAACTGCGAGATCATCAGCAAGTGTTTTTTTAGTTACTATTTTAGTTGTTGCCATATTAATTGGCCTCCTTATGCTTTGATTTTACTATATCTCATCTACATTTCAATGTTTTACACGAGCATATTTTCGTATATTTATATGCTTTCACATTTTTTACATAAAACATTTCAGAATTTCCTGTCTTTTCTTATCACATAATTTTCATTTTCTTAAAATTGTATTTTCTAGCTTTCTGACTAAATATATCTTATGATTATAACCATGGCTAAAAAAATACTTAGATTATTACTATGCATTGGATTTATGTGCTTTTCTTTTATTCCTTGCACAAAAATATACGCTTTTGATAATACTGTTCTAGATAACATAAGTGCAACATTCGCAATTGTAATTGATCGCGATACAAACCAGATACTTGCTGAAAAAGATGCTGATACGAAAATGTATCCAGCATCCATGACAAAAATGATGACTGCAATTATCGCAATCGAAAATCTTACTGATTTAAATCAACAGATTACAATCACACAAGATATGATTGCTGGTCTTATAGAACAAAATGCTTCTTTAGCTGGTTTTAAAGTTGGAGATACACCAACTGTACAAGATATTCTGTATGGCATTGCTTTACCGTCTGGAGCAGACGCAACAAATGCAGCTGCATTTACAATCAGCGGAAGTATTGAAGCATATGTTGATCTGATGAACGAAAAAGCACAAGCCATTGGTATGACAAATACACATTTTATGAATACAACAGGTTTACATGATGAAAATCATTACTCCACTGCTAAAGATATGGCAAAGCTATTACAATATTGTCTAAACAACGATACATTCAAAACAATCTTCTCAACACATACATACACAACTTCTCCTTTAGCTTCATCCCCACTTGGCATTGAACTGAATAGTACGATTTTTACAGCTGCTCAAAAAAATGGCTATGCACTTCCTGGATTGATTGGCGGTAAAACTGGATTCACATACCCGGCAGGTCATTGCCTGGCTTCCTGGGAAGATATCAATGATATGCATTTAATCACAGTGGTCGCAAATGCAGATGCATATGCGCCTGCTTCTCCACATGTCAAAGATACAGATTCTATTTTAAATCAATTGCAGTCATGGAATCGTGTTGCAGCACTGTCAACACAAAGTGTTGTATCAACAGTCAAAGTTAAACATATATTTGCTGAAGAAGACACAATTGAAGTCAAATCACCAATTGACTTCAACTATGATCTTCCACAAGACATTCATCCAGAAGTAACATGTACACTGCCACAGTCAATCTCCAGCGCGAATACTTCACAAAATCTCGAAGGAGATCTCACAATCAGCTACAATGGTGAAATCTTCTACACCACAAAGCTCATGGTAAAGATTCCGAAAGAATCTCACATTTTAGATCGTATTGCTCTTTGGTTTCAGAAAGTATTTTAAAAGAGGTTTTCATTCAACCTCTTTTCTTTTGGATATTTTTCCATTTTGTTTTCTTTATGAAATAGATACGAATACTTTCAGGCAAGAATCTAACAATTCGATTCATTACACCTGGAATGATAAAACATTTCTTTTTCATATGTTTGATTGTATACGCAACAACCTTATCGCTCTTCATCGCATGCATTGGTGCTTTCACACCACTTTTGCGATAGAAATCCGTTGCCACAGGACCAGGAAGCAGGCAATAAATACGAACGCCAGATTCTTTTGCTTCTTCATAGACTGCACGTGTATACGAAGCTACAAATGTTTTGGATGCATAGTAACCCGCAATGTATGGTCCTGGTTGAAAAGCACCTGTAGAAGATACATTTAAAATAACACCATCATGTCGTTTCTTCATATCTAGAAAGAAAAGTTTTGTTAATGACATTAGTGTCATGTCATTCAACATGACCATCTTTTCTTCTTTCTCAATATCAATCTTCCAGAATCTTTCTGTATATCCACACCCTGCATTATTAATCAGAATATCTATATTTTCATCCTTGACTTGTTCATAAAGAGTACTTGCTGAATTCTGTAGCGAAAGATCCATACATATCATATTTACAGCATTATGGTATTTATTTTCTAAAGTATTCTTGATATCAATCAGTTTCATGCGGTTTCTAGCTACTAGAAACACTTCACTTCCAATGGAAGAATAATATTCAGCAAATGCATATCCAATACCTTCACTGCCACCAGTAATCAACACTTTCTGCATATCACTTCATTTTTTCATCAATGTCATCTGCAATCCATTTTCCAGAAACAAATGCCCATGTATTCGAAACACCTTCTTGTGTATTCAAGTAATCTGCAGCACTGCCAATCACATATACAGAATCTAGTGATGTATCAGAACCAGTTTTCACTGGATGTAAAGATGCATCCACACAAATTCCTCCTGTCACATCTACAATGCCACAACAAAGCTTCACACAATAAACATCCCCATCAAATGACTGCTCTTCACGCATCACCATATTGTGTTGTGCAATGGAGTCTACAACTCCCTCATAAGATATTCCATTCATATTACACAATGTTTGTAAATCTTCTGCAGAAGAAAAACATTCATTTTCATCTTCTTCTAATTGCTTTATATGTTCTGAATCAAAAGTACTACTTTCTAGAATTGCCGCTTTCCACTTTTTATATACTGAAGCATTCATCATCAAATAAGAATCACCTTTTAATGCACTAGAAAGATCTTCACGAGATTGTGCTAAATCAATCCATTTTCCATCTTGATCAACAAGAAGAATTTCTTTTTCCTTCATTTTTTGGTCAGCATAATATGTATCTATATACTGATCAGATAATGATACACAAAGGTTAGAAACCATCGGTTCAATTCGACTCACTTGATATCCATCATTTTTGAAAATTGTATACAGATCCCCTTCATTGTACGGATTCACAGCTTCAGAAGAATCTTCAATTGCACTTCCACTCGCAATCACTACATATTTAGACTGAATATGATAAATCTTTCCATCAGAATCTATTGCAGAAACACCATTAACGTTTTCACCATCTTTTTTTAAACCCGTTACACATGTATTCAACAATACCTCTGCACCACTCACTTCTGTTTCTTTTTCCAGAAGTTCACCAATATTAGAATTTTCTGGTGCATATTCTTTCAATACATCTGTATCATATTGACTGCTGGAAAGATATTCATCTGAGAATTGAACACCAAGATCTTTTTTCTGCCATGTAACTGTATCTAACAAATTGTCTTGAATAAGATCATTCGTATTTGTAAATGTTGCATCTTCATCCACGTACAATTGAGAATAATTCCCACCATATTTTGTGATTCCACCTAAACGATCACTTTTCTCTACCAGAACACATTGATAGCCAAGCTGCTGAAGACGCAATGTTGTAACCATGCCAGATAATCCACCGCCTGCGACAACAACATCACAATTCTTTTCAACTTCTTTTTGCTTATGTTCTACTTTTTCATTTGCTTTCCATTCACTGACATCACCATGTGCATCTTTAATTGTTTTTTCAACAGCACTGATAATTGCGTTTGAAGTAACCGTTGCGCCAGTGATCGTATCAACATTCAATGACTGTTCATCATGAATATATTTAGGAATGTAATGTAAAGCACTATCTGCCCAAGTCTTTGTTTCATTAGAGTCAACAACTTCAACACTGGTAATAGAACCATTTGAAAAAGTTACTTCCACAGTCAATGAAGGCTGATACCCTTCCACTTCAGCTGTATATGTACCATCTTTAATATTTTTCTCACTCTTATTTTGACATGCACCTAATGTTGTGCACATAGAAAATACTAAGATTGATTTCCATAATTTTGTTATTTTCATACTCATAAAAGTATAGCATTATTTACAAAAGAAAAAAAAAGATACTTTACGCTTTTTTGAATTGCGCAAAATATCTTTCTAAATACATCTTATTTGCCACTGCAATCGTAATGTTATTCAATGCGGTTTCTTCATTTGCTGAAAAATCACAAGACGCAGAAGAAGCCTCTTTATAGCCATGCACTGTATCCTGCATTTTCTTTGCAAATGCCGCATATGCTTCTTCAATGGTTGAAAGCGTAGTTCTTTCCTGCAGACAAATACGAATATATTCCATAGATAATACATTCTTCGCAATCGCAATAAAGAATAACACCGCAATCTGATCCCTGCTGTACATTTTTTTATGTGGATTCGAAACAAGCTTACTCTTCACATAATTACTTACCATTGAATTCGTAATTTTCATTTCTTCAAAATTGCAAAAGAAACTATTAATATATTTCACAACTTGTTCAAGATATAATCCAACATCTGGAATTTCTGTATAAGCAGGTAAATGAAAATCCTGCATTGCCTGAATATTTTTTTCTTTCCTCATGAGTAATAGTATAAATAGATTTTATAAACTGTGCAATAGAACTATAGTTATCTCTTGACAAGTTTTTGAAAAACTCCTAGTATACTTATATAGGTTATTGAAAAACCGATAAAAAGTTAATGGAAAGGAGAAATTATGACAGTTTTACAAAACAACACATCCTTTATGGATGAAAAATTATTTACCGTCAAAGAACCAATGAGTGCCTTAACACATTTAATTGGTGCTGTCTGCAGTATCTTTGCAATGCCAGTTCTTTTGATCCATGCCAGTCTTTATCACGCAACAAAACTTGATCTTATTGCGTATATGATTTTCATGATCAGTATGATTCTTTTATATAGTGCAAGTACGGTATACCATTCATTCAGTATTTCTCCTAAAGTAAATAAAGCATTAAAGAAAATTGACCACATGATGATCTTCATTATGATTGCTGGATCATATACACCGGTTGCTTTAATTGCAATTGGAGGATTCAAAGGAATGTTATTATTCATCACAATCTGGTCATTAGCAATCCTTGGAATGATATTCAAATTCTGTTTTGTTACATGTCCAAAATGGGTATCTTCTGTTATCTATACATGTATGGGCTGGACATGTATCTTCTTTATGAAAGATATTATCAATTGCATTCCACTTTCTGGCTTTTTATGGTTGCTTGCAGGAGGTATCCTATATTCCATTGGTGCAATTGTTTATGCCATGAAACTATCAATTTTTGAAAAACCAATCCATGGATTTGGAAATCACGAAATATTCCACTGCTTTATATTAGCAGGCAGTTTATGCCATTTTATATTCATGTATCACTATCTCGTATTATTAATGTAACTGAAACAAGTATCTAGATAGCTAGATACTTGTTTCAGTTTGGCAGTGTTTCTTTATACTCTGTATATTTTTCATTCACTTTTTGTTCATATGCAGTGTAGGCTTCTTCTAATGTTTCGTATTTTGTTCCAGTCAAATATTTTTTGAATCCATTGTCATTCCAGATATGATCAACAATCGCAACATATTCCTCACCTTTTTTTGTAATTCTTTGTGCTGTAACTGTTTCTGATACAAAGAATCCACCCGAAGCACGACTGATAATCACAGGAATCTTAACACCTGCTCTTGCTGCATTTGTATCTACAGACGTCCAGAATAAATACCTGCCAGATTCATCAGTAGGACTTCCAAGGTATGCCCACGTTCCATGGTTCATTAAACTTGTATCTCCGATTTGTTTTTCTACTGCATTTACCATCGTAGAATCTGGACATTTCGAATCTATTTCAAATCTTGTTACACCCTGTGATATTAAGCTTGATAATACGTCTGTACGATCCAAATTTCCGTGTAAATTTTTTTTAAAATCAATGACAACATTCGAAGCATTTCCATCACTTTTCTTTCAATGCAGAATCACGCCAACATCAGGATCATAAGATACTTCACACACGCCTCCAGCAACTGGATTTTCTTTCCAGTTCGCTAGATCACCATCATTTTTAGAATGCATAATGCCGCCAATCGTAATTGTATCTACAGATTGCCATCCATCTTTCTTCTGTTTTAAAGAAACGACTTTTACAAATTGTTCATCATTTTCATGCATTGCTTTTTCACTCACTTCGGCATACGCTGCACGCACATTAGAAATATCTGTTGCTTCTCTGCTTTTTTCCAATTGATTCTGAAAAACAGGAATCATTATCGCTACAAGTACAGAAATAATTGCGACAACTACTAAAAGTTCCGCAAGAGTAAATCCGCTTCTTGTATTTTCCCTTTTATTTACATGATTTTTACAAGCATTCATACTATTGATTATAAAGAAATCCATGCAATTAAGTAAGAACTTACCATTTAAGAATCTAACGCTTTCAATCTGAAACAAATAAATTATAATGATAGTGTAAACAAGAACTTAGGTAGCATATCTGCTAAAATCATCATTCTTAATATATAAAAATATATTTTCACGTACGCATGTACTTACAAAAATGGAGGATAAAATTTATGAAGTATAATGTAACATCTGCAGAAGCATCTAAAATGCTCAAAAAAATCATAGACGAAAAAAATATCACTTTGAATAATGAACGTCAAAGCAGTACTTTTAACGCATCCCTTTCGGAAGATATTGAATCTGTTCGTCCAGATTACAACTATGAAGAAACAAAAAAATATCTAGAAAGCTGTGATGAAAAGATCAGAATTCTAAAACATGCCATCAATTGCTTCAATACAACAACATTCATTGGTAATACAGGAATGACAATTGACCAGGTACTAGTGTATATTCCTCAATTAACAGAAATGAAAAATCGCTTATTTGATATGCAGTCACGTTTACCAAAACAAAGAGTTTCAGTTGGTGGTATTGGAAATAATACAGTCATTGACTACCTTTATACAAATTATTCTGTTGAACAGGCACAAGAAGACTATACAAAAGTATCCGATGAACTAAGAAATATTCAAACTGCTTTAGATGTAGTCAATACAACAGTAAAAATGGAATTTGAATTACCAGAATAATTTCTGCTTTTCCGTCTATTACTGTCAAAAAAACTTTTAAATGTAATTATGCTCAGAAAAATGTATATGGTTTAAGTATTCAGAACATCATTGTTATTCTTTTTGTTATTGCTTATTGATCAATGTATAAGGTAAACATCATACAGGAGCCTTTTGGCAAACACACACAATTGACAGAATAGTAAAAACTGAGACGTTCGCTTTGAACATCTTTCCATAGTCAAGTTCGGTTAAAGACTATGGGTTCAAACAAACGAATCGACCAGCAGTGAACTAGCCTTTTCTTTTCCTTCGATGTATGAAATATAACAAAAGATATAAAAATGGAACTGTTACCGCAGTTCCATTTTTCAATGCCTAGGCTGTTTGACTTTTTCTTTCATTCTATGTACTCCTTAGCGCACAATATTATGCCCAAGGATCACTTTCCTTCGGAATTCGAATTCCTGTTAAAAGCTGCTGTTCCCATAAAAACCATTGTCCTGTAGAAGATTTCTTGCGAAGTTTCAATGGTCTTGGACTATCCGCTCCACTGCAAGCAACATACAAAGTTAAATATCCTTCTTCAAATTGGCTTCTGCTGTAAGCATTCTCAGATACTACAACGCGATAAGGCAATGCTGGTGTATAGTTATTTTCATAAGTCGCTCCAACAAAATAAGAACGCATCAGATATTCTTTTCCACGGAAACGATCCTTAATAAATTGTTTGTCTATACCATTTAGTGGTTTAGGACCACGCAAATAATCAAGCATGTTTTCCGTTTCTGATGGATTTTCAGGATACAACGCTAATACTGCTACAACAAGTGCAGCAACCTCCTCTGGTTTTGTTAGATCTGCTTGTGGCATTGCTTTTAATTCTTCTACTGTTTTGGGAAGTTTTTCTAATGTAATCTCACGCATCTTTTGTCTCCTTTCAATTTTTATTTTCTACAGATTATCATTTCAAACAAGAATATGACTTTCTAAAAATATATTGCTTCCTCTGATCCATCTGTAAAATACATCAAAGAGTCTTGACCGTCTTTGATAAATGTTGCTTCTAGAACACAATCACTTCCATTACCTTCTATCATTCTCATATCAGTAACGATTCCACCTCTATACGGAAATGTTATTGATATTTTCATTTCAGCATCATATGGATCTGCTTTAAATTCAACATTGTTTTTTCTTCTGCCATTCACACGAAGTTCCATCATATCTTCAAATATGATTTCAATATCCGCATATTGACCAGTTCCTTTCAGTTTGCTGCCACGCAAATGATCCATCCAGGAATATGGCTCAATTTTGTTTACATGTGTTTTATCATTGATCGATAACTGTAAATCATTTTCTATATTTTTTTGATTCTCTACAAAATCAATCTTACAATCTTCCGGAAAACTTGAATACAACGTTTCTGGATATCCATCTTTCTCTTCAATTCCAGTTTCTGCATAGTAATCTGGAATATTTCCTGTAAATTGAACATTCTTTAAAGCATCACACTGATAAAATGCACCACTGCCAATACTAACAAGCTTTGCATTCTGATTCCCAAATTGTACAGAAGATATCTTTGTTTTTTGAAAAGCATTCGGACCAATCACATAAACACTATCCGGAATCAATAAATCACCACATAACGCTTCACAGTCAACAAAAGCATCTTCTTTGATATTCAGCAAAGATTCAGGCAGCTTTATATATTTCATTTTTTTACAATTTTCAAAACTACGTTCTCCAATGGAAAGCAATGAATCTGGAAGGTTCAAATCACCTTCTAAAGAAATACAGTGTCTAAATGCATCATTTCCAATAATTAACAAATGCTCTGGTAAACCAATATTTTTTAATGCCGTGCAATCACCAAAAGCACCTTCAGAAATATACTTTAATGCACCTGTGAAAGTTACACTTTCTAAGTCTGTACAATACGCAAATGCATACGATGGAATTGTTTCCATCAATTCCGGAATCACAAGACTTCCCATCAGTTTTCTACAAGAAGAAAATGCATATATTCCCATTTTCTTAAGAGATTTTGATAACACTAATTTTCCATCAAAACCACAATTCCAAAAAGCATGTGCTCCAATCTCTTCGATAGAATCAGGAACAATTAAATCACCTTTCAAATTCTCACAGCTATTAAAACAGCTTTCAGGAATCGTCTTTAAAGACGTTGAAAGTTTCAATTCTCCATCCAATCCACTACATTGTGCAAATGCATAATCTCCTATACTTTCTACACGATCAGGAATGATCAGATTACCACGCAATCCAACACATCCCTTAAAAGCAGCTCTACCAATTTCTAAAACACTTTCTGGAATATGTAATTCATCCTGAAACGCACAATCATAAAATGCATTTTCTCCAATAGATAACAAACCTTCTGGTAATTGCAGATTACCATTCATTTTTTCACATCCCCGAAAAGCATAATCACCAATTCTTTTAACATTCTCAGGGATAATTAAATTACCTTCTAGATTACCGCAATCATAGAATGCAAACTCCTCAATCGCTTCTAAAGTTAAAGGAAGTTTTAATTCTCCTCGAAGTTCAGAATGACCATAAAACGCTGATTATGAAATGGAAGTAATCCCTTCTTCTAACACAAGTCTTTGAATTTCATATTCATTCCAGTAAAACTTTGGTACATTCATTGCACCACTGCCAGAAATTGTTAATGTTTTCTTTTTTTGATCATATGTCCAGTTTAACTGATCTCCACATTGACCAGAAGATTCTAATTTTTTTTGTTGAAAAATGCCTGTACAAGAAGTCATCATACATACAATTCCAATGCATAAAACATTCAACACAACCCATCCTTTTTTCATATGATTCTCCTGTATTCAGATTATGTTACAAGCTAATTATTTCATTGAAGTACTATATCTAACAAAATTATAACATACAAAAAAAGAGTGACCGCACTTCACTCAATTTCAGATTCATATCATTTCTGCCAGTATTACCGCGACAAGTAAAGATGGTAATAAATTTGCCACTTTAATCGTTCTAGGCCAGACAAGATTAACCCCAACACAAAAGATCAGAATATTGCCAACCAATGAAATATAATTCAGTACCGTTTCTGTCATAAAGCTTGAAAGAACGACAGCCAAAGCAGTCATGATTCCTTGGAGAACAGCCACAGGAAGAAATGAAAATACACAACCTTTCCCCATAGACGAAGCCATAATCATTATAATAATAAAATCTAATATAGCCTTTGCAATCAACGTTGAATGATCACCGTAAATTCCATCTTGAATTGAACCAATCACTGCCATTGCGCCAATACTTACTGTTAAAGACGCAGAAACAAATCCATTCACAAATAGATTATCCCCATCACTTCCGGTTTTATGCTTCAGCCACTCACCAAAGCGTTCAAACTTTGCATCCAAGTCAATAACTTCTCCAAGCAATGCACCTATGGCAAGTGATAGAATCATAATCATAGATCCATTTGTGCTCAATGAACCATCTGTTTCTACATGCAGCATCTTAGAAAGCGTTCCAGCAATTCCTAGAAACAAGACTGAACACCCTGTTGCCTTAGTAATCGTATCTTGATAGCTTTCTTTTAAATATTTTTTACATAAAATTCCAAGCACACCTCCTGCAATGATGGCAAGTGCATTAATAACTGTTCCCAATCCCTTCATTTTATACTCCATATCAATCAACACATTTACAAAGATATGGAATCTAATATAGCACAAAAATCAATTCATAAAATTAAAAACAAGTTTCACATACAAAACCTGTTCTCATTTCTTTCTATATATTTTTCATGATCCATGCAAATGCTTTAGCTGTTCTCACATGTGGTTCTTTGAAGTGACCACCTTGATTCCATTCCAGTGTGCATTGTATTCCTTCCTCATTGAACCATGCATATGCCTCTCGAATGCAATCCCCTACTTGTGCCATGACAGAATTTCTAGTTTTCTCTTCTTTATTTCCTAAGCTTAGGTAAATACAGTTGCTTTGAATCTTCTGTTGTTTCATGTAATTCAAGAAACCAGGAAACCAGATTGAAGGTGAAGCTGATGCTATTGCCGCAAATCGATCTGTCTTGCACGCTGCCCACAAAGCAAATAAACCAGCCATAGAATATCCCCCAATACAATATGTTTTATTGGAGTCTGTACATAACTGTAAAACTTCTTTTAGAGTATGTTCTGCACCATCGCCAAAGCCTTCACTTCCAAATACTGCACTCGCATTCCACGGTGATAAATCATGATTCCAGCTATTCACTTTGATCGCAATAAACTGAAATTTCATCTCCGTAAGTTTTTGAATTTCAACTATTTCCTGTTTAATGATAGAAAGATCATGTTCACCCACCATCTGTATCAAAACAATAGATGCCTGATCATTCCCATATTTATATACTTCCATGACTGACTTCCTGACTCTATCTATTTTAATAGATTATAACGCTTCTTTATTCAGCTATCGTCTTCACTTTAAAACAAAAATACAAGATGTGTAATATCCATACACAAGCAAGTACGATGCAGCCAATATATACTCCTTTACTACTCATCAGAATGAATCCAATACTCATTAATACTGTCACTGTACACATAATACGTATCTTTGCCTGTTTTCGCATTCCATTTCCAGCCACATAATCTTCAAGATTTTCTTTATATAATTTTGTTTCCTGAAACCATGCATGCAACCTTTCAGAAGATCTCGCAAAACAAAATGCAGCAAGCAATAGAAAAGGAACAGTTGGTAAAATCGGCAGTACAGCACCAATCCCACCGAATGCAAAACAAACACACCCAAAGAAACAATACACAATTTTCTTCATTCATACCTCCAGACATAAAGTTAGTTTTCACTAACACTCAGTGATAAAAGAAGCTGTTTCTACATGTTAGAAACAGCTAACCATTGCAATAGTACCGAAATATTTTTTGATTGTCAACGAATCTATAAGACATATTTATGTATCAGATACACAGGTGTACAACTCCACGCATGACAATAGCTATTAATCATAGTACTGCCATATGGAGAATAATCAGGAAGATTTGGATCAAATGCTTCAAAGAAAGTATCTCCTCCAAGATCTATCATCTTACCCCAGTATGATTTCATTAACGAAATCGCTTCTTCTTTCCATCCAGATACAAATAAAGCTTCTGTAATGTGATGATACATATATGGTGTAGCGATACCTTCTACAGGGAAAAATCTATGCATCGCTTCCTGCATAATGGCATGATTTTCTTCTTCTGTAAATGTAGAAGATAATACCATCCATACTTGTGTTGCTAGATTCACTTCATCTGTATAGCAGCGTACCACATACTTGTCTGCATCATACAAATGGTTACGTACTTCTTCTTCCATTAAATGTAATACACATTCATAGTGTTCAACATCTTGATTACATTGCTTGCCAAGTGCAATCAATTGACGTAATGCATAGATTGTAATAGCACTTCCACAAACTTCCTTATCAAAAGTATTTGACCAGTCCACAAAGACAGGAAAATTTTCCTGCATATGGAATCTGCCTGTATCATCCACACATTGCAAGCACGCATCCATATCTTCTTTCAGTACAGAATAAATTGTATTTAAGAATGGAATATCATTTGTTTCCTGCATGTAGTCATACACTGTATTGATTAAAAATAAACTGTAATCATACAGAAACGTATCATCTGGAATATATTCTGGTTTCACAAACACATTAGCAGGAATTCTTCCATCTGTACATCTCATACCACAAAATAAAGCAATACAGCGTTTAACAATATCTATTTTCTTATAACTTGCATAATTGCTAAGTGCCTGTAAACGCAAATCACCCAGCCATAATCTACGATCTCTTTTTGAACCATCTTCAAAGACATCCTGCATACATTCATGTAAAGTATGTAATCCTGTTGTATAGATCTTTTTTAATTCTTTGTCTTCTATTTCAGGAATATCTGCATCCTTTGCACAACTGATAGCATCTGCAGATGGACGTGCAAATACCACTTTCCATTTAGGAGATGTATCTAGTACATCAATTCTTACATAGCGAAAACTATATCTTCTTTCCATTTGTAATGTACATGGCAAAACATCTTTGTGAATACGCTCCTCCTGAAACCAGGAAGAACTTAACCATCCATCATAATTCTTGCTGTCTTCTTCTATTTCACATGGCATTTCACAAAACTTGATACCAATATAAAGTGGAGCATCCATTGGTGATCCTACACTTCTCATATCAATAGAAAATGTGCCTGTAATGTGTTCACCAAAATCTAATACTAGAGTATCCCCTTTTCCATAGGAGCGTGTCCAGTCTGTATCTACAGGCTGAATTCCACACCCTCCTAATTTAGAAGAATCTTTTACACACTTTACAAAGTGCACATCTGTTTTTAATGTATGCAATAGCTCTGGCGTATTATCTTCAGCAATCTTTAATAATTCTTTATTGTGATCAAACTGTAGATCACGATGTACCTGAAATGAAAAACTCATCTGATTTTCTCCTTATTCTCAGTTATAATTTCAAAACTGCAATTTTTTCTTCTCCATCCATATCACCTGTTTCCACAAACCCAAAAGATTGATACAGCTTTTCAGCAATTGCACTGCCTGTTTCCCATATTTTTTTCCTTGAAATGCTTCAATGATACTTATTTTCTGCCACGAAACGCTTCTGATTTTCAGATACTTTCAATTTCAGAAGATCCCATACATTTTTCCAGTCTGACCATAAATTGAACACCTTATGATACTTATATTTTAGGCTGATATCTCATATCAGACACATTATAAACAGTGATAAATGCTTTTGGATCAAGCTTATTAATGAAATTCATCAATTTCTGATATTCATTCTTATCAACAATTGTAATAATTTCATTATGCTTCTGCATATCATAGGCACCATATGCCTCATAGATCGTAGCACCACTATGTAACTCATGAATAATAAACTCACGCAGTTCTTTTTCTTTTGGTGTAATAATGCATACTCTACGTTTAATATTATGGTCAAAAATAAAATGATCCAGAACAATTCCATTGAAATATGTTCCAAGAATACTTAAAACAACTGTTTTCTTGTCATAAACAAGAGCTGCAGAAAGAGCTACACACATACCAGACAAAGACATTGCTTTACCAAGTTCCATATGAAGGTATTTATTCATAATCTTTGCCACGATATCAAGTCCACCAGAAGAAGCATTTCGATCAAAAAGAATACTCAATCCAACACTGACGACAAGAATATAACATATAACATCCAGCTCTTGACTATTTGTAAATGACTCAAAATTCGGAAAAAGGATTTCAAAAAGTCCAAGAAAAACAGGAAGCATAATACTTGTATAAACAGTTTTTACACCAAATTCTTTTCCGCAAGTAAAAAAGCCAATGATTAAAAGTACGATATTCAGAATCATTGTAATTACAGATAATGGTAAAGGTACAAAATTGGACAGTACGATACCAAGACCTGAAATACTACTGACCGAAGTATGACTTGGAACAAGAAAAAAATAGACTGCAGCTGCAATGATGGCAACGGCAACTGTTAAAACTAAAGTTTCCAATATTATTTTTGTATAATTAAGTTGCTTTTTCATCAAAATATATTTCCTCTTTCACTTTCTAATATAAGAAAATCACTACATATTTTATGACATTCTTCTATTTCATACCATAAAATTCCAATCAATCATTTTCAAGATACTTCTATCAGCATTACATTTTTTGAAAATACAAAATAAAATTGTATAAAAGGCATCTTCACTTTCGGTACTCTGTACACTCCTCTGCCAAAACCGGATACCCCAAAACAATACGCTTCATTATTATTTATTTGAATTTATGATTTCTTCAATATCAAGACCACCATAGAATATTCAAGCTGTTGAAACAACCATTTGCTTGTCATCGACAAAATAGTGCATAATAAAGTTGTCTAGTGGAAGATGGTGCATTTTCATCGAATGTAAAAGTTCATAATCAACTAACGCATAGCGAGCTAACGTAGCAAGTATTGCAATCTAACCACCCCACTGAACCGTTTCATTAAAATCAAGACGCAAGCTCAATATTGAAAGATAAGTGTAAAAAAGAAAGGCTCCTCACCGCTAGAACTTAATTCGGTAATTGGGAGTCTTATATTTAATCAACAATCGTTTTGTAATAATTACCAAAATCTGCCAATGCATCAATAACAGGCATCATTTCTTTACCTAAGTCTGTCAGACCATAATAAACTCTTGGAGGATTCTCATGATAATCATTTCTATACACCAGGCCATCATCTATCATTTGCCTCAGACTATCAGTTAGTACTTTTTGAGAAATTCCTTGTAAATCCCTTTGAAGTTCATTGAATCTCCATGGACGTTTTTTTAAATTTCTTATTATCAATAATTTCCATTTACCACCTATAAGAGACACAGATGTTGCTACAGGACATGACGGAAGTTGTTCTTTTGTTTTCATATATATTCACCTCGTTTCACGAATACTATAACACATTCATTTTATTATGCGCAGTTACAAATATGTGCGTACTTTTTTATAGTGCATGAGTGATTATACTGTAATCAAGCAACAAGGTTGCAAACAAAGATGGAGGTAAATTCAAATGTCAAACTACACAAAAACCAATATTGGTAATGAAGGACGTGCAGAACTTCACGAAGCACTTTCTTTAACTGGTGCTGAAGTAAGTATTAATTCTTTTCCTGCAGGAGCAGGCGTTCCTTTTGTTCATTCTCATAAGAACAACGAAGAAATCTATGGGGTTATTTCCGGAAAAGGAACTGCCATCATTGATGGAGATACTGTCGAAATTACTGCTGGTGACTGGTTAAAGATCAGTCCTGCAGCAAAGCGTCAATTCTTCGCTGCAAACGATTCAGGTATCACTTATATTTGCATTCAAGTGAAAGAAAATTCACTTGGCGGATTCACAGTTGATGATGCTGTTATCCAGTAAAAGTAATGTATAACTGCCCATACTCCTCTCGGTCATGATGGTTGAGAAGATAGTTTTTATCTATTCAGTTGGACAAGTGAACTAGAATATTTTTCATTTATTTATGGTTGCTTTTTTGTAACCAGAACTCTAAAGTACAAACTTTTCATTGGTTTTATTTCTTAAAACTAGAAGCAAGGAGGCAGAGAATATGGAAAATACAATGAAAAAAAATCCTATAACAGAAGGTGTAATATGGAAGCAAATATTACTATTCTGTATTCCAATTATGGTTGGAACCCTTTTTCAACAATTGTATAATATCGTCGATGTTATCGTTGTTGGAAGGTTTGTGTCAACCAAAGCACTTGCTTGTGTTGGTGGATCTTCTGGAATGATGATTAATCTATTTGTTGGCTTCTTTACCGGAATGACGTCAGGAGTAACTGTTATAGTAGCTCGTTATTTTGGTGCAGCAGATTGGAGACATTTAAGTGAAGGCATACATACCTCTGTTGCAATTGCAATAATTGGTGGAGTTTTATTTGGTGTATTGGGTGTTGCATTTGCACCATTACTTCTCCAATTTCTTGGAACACCAAATGAACTAATGAATGGTTCTTTATTATATTTGCGTATTTATTTTACTGGCATCCTCTTTACTTTCTTATTTAATACAGGAAGTGCAATTCTCCGTGCTTTGGGTGATGCTAAACAGCCATTGTATTATTTGATGATTTGTTGCTTTGTCAATATTGTTTTAGATGTACTATTGGTCGTTGTCTTTCATTTAGGCATTGCAGGAGTTGCGATTGCTACAGTAACAGCGCAGGCAGTTAGTTCTTACATGGTTCTGCACGCTCTTCAAAATTTAAACGTAGAATTTAGAGTAAAATGGAAGCAAATTAAATTTCATAAACAACTTTTCTTTGAAATTATTCGTATTGGATTACCAGCAGGAATTCAAAGTGTTATGAATTCTTTATCAAGCATGATTATGACAAGCGCTGTGAATTCACTGGGAACCATAGCTGTAGCTGGAAATACATCATATGCCAAGTTAGATGGAATTTATTGGATGGTTTCAAATGCCTTCTCAGTTTCTATCACAACCTTTGTAGCACAAAATCTAGGAGCCAAAAAATTTGATCGTGTGAAACAAAGCATTGTTTCTTGTATGATTTTGGATTTTGTATTATCTAGTGGTTTAAGTGTATTCTTCTTTTCTACAAGCCAATTCTTATTACATTTATTTACAAATGATTCCTTTGTGATCGACCAAGCTCTACAGGTTATGAAAGCCATTGCTCCTTATTATTGGATAGTTCCTATTTATGAAGTATTAGCCTCTTCACTTCGCGGAATGAATGATGTATTTGTTTGTATGATTTTAAATATTATTGGATTGTGTGGGGTAAGAACGGCATGGATTTTTTTCCTGATAAAGCATCCATCCAGTATTTATCAAATTATTATTTCATGTCCTGTTTCATGGATCTTTACAGCAGTTTGTACAACAGTATATTTTATATATACCTTTCCACGATTAATGAAGAAGTTAAGGATTTGAATATGAAAACATTCTAAGTCTTAATGAAAATAAATTGAAAATTCAAGAAAACAAATCTTTAGCGAAAGTTAACAGCTTTTCTATAAGATTTGTTTTTTTATTCCTAAAATCATTGATTTCTCATACATGGTGTACTTTACATTTGGTTTTAATGTTATGAGTGTTTATATGCAAGTGGGATTGCATGTTTTGGTTTTAAACGTCGCTCCTAAGTTCTTCCTGGTCCATGTGCCAATCGCTATGCTGAGGAATTTTGATTTGTTTTAAGTGCAAAAAGGAACAGCATTAAGCTGTCCCTCCTGCATTTAGTCATTATATATTTGTGATACAACAATCTGAATATCTTGACCACCATAGACAATTCTGATAATTGTTACAGTAAAAGCAACAGTATCTACCACTCTGAAAGCTTTTCTCTGTTTTTAATCGTATTTTCAACCTCTGCAATCCGAACTGCAACCTTCTTTACTTCCATCAGTTTCCATGCTTCTAACCAGGTTAAAAATTCCTCTGTTCCATCTTTTTCTATTTTATCAAGAACAAGCATGACAACCTGTCTGTTTACATCTTTCATTTCAAAAATGACGCTGGCATTCTTTTCTTTTCTATCCAGACAAAATCTCTGATAAAGCTCTTCCGCAAATGTTTCTTTCTCTATTTCCCATCCCTTTTCTGAAAACACTAATAACGGAAGGCGATAATCATACTTAATCCTGAGGTAATCTTTCTTAATCATCCAATCAATGCACTTGCTGATATCATCTAATTTCATGTCATGATAATATCCATAAGCAGGGCATTCATTCAATTTATATTCCAATATCTTTTTATCCTTTGAACCCTTTAATATTTTAGCTAACATACTTCTCCCACCATTAGAAATCAGCTCATCTGCACCTCTTAGAATCATCCGAATATCTTCCTGTGGCAATTTTTTTATTTGTCCTGCATCAAGAACAACTGGCACTCTGCGTACTTTCCTATTCATTCGTTATCCTCCTGTATCCATGGGAGCTAATAAATTTGAATTCGTCCTCTGCACCCATATTATGAAGCTTCTTTTTCAATAATTTTCCCTTAATTTCTTTGACATTTCAACATCACCTCTCCACACAGAATTTGTTTAATCATTTGTCCCAACAAAATTTCATTATTATTCCAGCCCATGTTCAACCAAAACTTTTTCCCAAGATAAAAGAATAAAAGCAAAAAAATTCCACTCATATGAATGAAGTCAAAAACTAAAAAACTTCACGCAGCTGATCGACCGATGACCGTACCATTGTTTCTGCTTCGCTGCGTACAGCTCGACATCTCCATCCGAAATCTTGACTTACTCACAATTGGGATGATGAACGATATGTACGCAGAAAGCAGCACTGATGAGTACAAAGGCTATGCGCAGATTTCTGTGCAGAAGGATTTCGATGAATTTTTATAAGATGCATCTCATATAATGACAGTGTATTGACATCGCCCGAATTTCTATATATATATATATATATA